>JGI24022J15233_10003718_pt1 | contig 15342 bp, 8 predicted proteins | sample Ectturendosymbi2_FD_15233 | JGI IMG/M metagenome (IMG submission 15233)
CAACAACTAACGACTTGGATCAAGTGGGGTAAGTTGAACCATGGTTCAACTTGCACGACTTGAATGGTTCAACTTACCCCGAAGGCGAATTTCAACTTGACAATTAATTTATATCAAAGCCTTAACGTCCAGCTGTACCTACACAAGGTGATTAACACTGATGGACCTACGCCTTAAAGAAATAACGACATCAAACAAATATACCTTTCCCACTATGAATTATGAAACATCAAAGTACATTACCAGTTTTTCACTTTGTGCTCACAAAAACACTTCCAACCTGGCAGCTTTCTGCACCAAATAAGTTTGGATCTGCGTCATAAACTAAAATGCATTCCTAACAAGCTCCAAACAATAGGTGTCGCGCATTAGTGTCTGGACCGCTTTATTTAGCTAAAACAGGGGGTGATTCAACTTACCCACCGGTTCAACATACCCCGCTCTTCCCTATAACATAAGGCGCAGCGAAAAGCGTTCACTGGAGCTACCGGAAACCGCAACCAATTGCCGCAATGTATGTTAGCAGGCTGTCCTCAGCTGCTAGCTGATCACAAACTAGTAGCCTACTTTGCATCAAATCACTGATAGAAATTCCTGAAATCACACGCTAGGAATGTACACAAACACTAAACCGCATATGTATCCACTGCAACAGCGTGGAATGAGTCAGCCCAGAAATATGGTTGCAGTTGCACCACCTAAGTTTCTTAGTAGTTTGCTCCAATATTTGCCTGCCCTTTGTCAAGAAAGCGTGAACATTCCTTAGCAGTTGTTACGAACTCAAAATCAACCTTTTTGTACCTATTCTGACTTTAGATTTTTCTCGTCATATCTACGCAGCGTCTCTTTTCCGTCTACCCCTCTGTCCGACATCAACTTGAAGCAAGAATATCCCAGTGGTGCTCTGCTGTCTCAGTTTACATTTTCTATCCATGGGCCATATATAAGCGACCTTTGCCTTTGTTGAAAATTTATCTACAGCAAGGATATTCTAAAACGGTGCTTTTTAATCGGGGCATGAGTGATACTTTCTGTCTATGTTTACGCTTCATTTGAAAAAAATGTATTGAAATGATAAATTTTCCCTCCGGCTATGCCGCATCTACTAAATTCCAGCTCACATAGGCTATAAGTATCGCTTTCATTACAGACTTAAACATAAAACCGATTATTTTTTTAAAAGATCACATGTATTTGGAAACAGTTATTTTAACCCACATGGCAAACACGACAAGAAGGCTGAAAAACACACGACAAATCGTGAAAATAAGGTGACAGGCCGTGGTTCGGCCTCCAACGCTGCTGCAAAACGTTCTGCAAAGTGTCTGAAATCCTGTCAATCAGCGTCCAATGCCGTTGTAAAACGTTCTGCTCTGTACGTTTTTATCAATCTGCGGTGTATAGAAAGTTGTGTGTATTTACTATGGACCTCGTGTCTGCGGACAAAATATACCATCATCATCATCATCATCATTATCAATTACATTCATGAAATTATTCCGCGATGGTGTGTGCAGTGGTGGGATTCATTTTTTTAAGAACAGGTTCCCTCACTCCAGGCTCACTAGCAACAGGTTCTCTCATTATCACAGTCTCCAGAGGCAAACCATGCTGGTTGGCCCGATATAAGTGCAAAGGTTGATCTTTGTGTTGCCAACTGGTACAGTATAGCAAGGGAAGTGATTGATTTTAGTTATCTTCCCTAATTATAGTCTTGGTTTTCACTATTACAGTAAAAGTTAGTAACAGGTCTATGAGAAGTTTGTCAAAATAAATTATCAGTAAAAGGTGTTCATGGGGGAAAATTGAGAACCTCTGATTTAAGCCAACACTCGGTTCTCGGATTAAAGAAATTCTAAGAACAGGTTCTTACGAACCGATCGAATCCCATCACTGGGTGCGTGGGTACTCACCCTCACTTCTTGCACCTGAGCATGGATTGCTGCTCTCTGTTTTTATAAGTTTCTGCGCAGCTTAGCCGTCGTCGTGTGTTTAGTTCATGCGTTAGCGACTTTCTTCTGAACAAAGCTGATAAGCAGTTGGTAAGCTTAGGGCTCTAGCTTTTTGCTGATCGCCGTTGAAAAAAGAAAGAGATATATGAATGAAATGATGGATCGTAATTCTCAATAACCAGCAGCTTAATAATAAACTGTTTTCATGTGGATGCACATGTCAATATCGTTTCTGTTTGAAATTAGCTTTCTGTTACTTTTCTCTCGGTTGTGCTTCCGTATTCTTCTTATTCTGCCAATGCAATATCTGTCAGGCTTACCGGTTAAGCCTTTGTCAAAAGTTCGGAATGCTTCTAACAGTTCATCGTCAGGATTACCGCGAACAGTAGCTTGATTCACAAGTTTCATGAAGCCGTCCCACTCGACAAAGCCCCTTCCGTCAGGATCTGCAACCTGTTGTATATAATAATAATAAAAGCGTCATATTGTAAAAATGTAGGATGTTAGTCTTCATCGTAGAACTGTTCATTACGATTCAAGTTTGATTTCACCAAAGACACCCAAATGTTTTTAGTGTATGTGCTTACTTTGTTCATATCAAACTCCTGTTTATACAAACATTCCCTCAAATTTATTACAGTAATGGACCTGAACTCATCACAGAGATCTCCACGAATTTAAATGCAACCATGACCTAGATATCAAGTATGACCATAAAGTAAAGAAATGTAAAGGAAAAGCATGGATAACTGGAAAGATCAGAAAAATATTAAAAAAACTGCACGTTTGCCAAGTGGGTAGCTGTAAACGATCCTAGAAAATTTCTGCGCTTTATGATTGGGGAGGCCTCAACCTCTCTGGATAGAACAAGTTACATGCTTTTCGTTCACGACGGGATACCCAACAACTTGTTTCCAAGTTTGGGTGTTGTTACGCGATTGCGTTTGTGAACAGAAAATTATTTCAAATACCAACTCTTTCTGGTAACTCGGCCACCATGCGCTTATGATACAGCACTTCACAAACATTGGGCTTTCAGGTCAACGTCGAAACACAGACGGCCTCCTTGACGTATGTAAATATGAAGAGCTTTGTTCGAGTGGTTATGCTTTTGTGCAATGAAAACGCAGGTGCCTATCGAGACGCACTAATAGGACTTGACTGTAGCCTTCGAGAAGCCTCGGCGCGTAAGGTCTTAGTGCACTCAGACCGCGCGTAGTAGCCGCGAGTTTTACCGGTGGAAAAGCTTAGTTATGCAGGACTAGACTTTGAAAGGTGTACCTTTTCACTGGAAGAAAATTCACTCTAATGAAAAACATATTTTATCCACTATCAAACCGGAAACAAATAGATTGGCCAGACAAAGTAGAAATTCCGTAATTATTTCTTAAAAACGTGCTAGAAGCCGGTAAAATATTGCAGCTGCTACAAAATTTTGAAAGTTCATGACTCATGACAATGAAAATCCACTGCTACCCTGCCAAGTTCAATCAGTTTATTTGATGGTTTAAATAAAAATATGCGTAAGAGATTCCAAAGTTCTTGTTACCTCTTCCTGATGAAGAGTTCTCATTCCCAAATAACAAAAGCGGCGTTTAAAAAATTGGTGTTTGTTAGTTCCAGCCAATTTGATCTGTTATGACAATGACATTAGGGAAGAATTGCTGACATATAAGTCTCAACTAATTAACCAATGAATGGAGAAGCTGTCAACGTGAAAATTCGTTGCGAAGTTCACCTTCATTCTTTCTTTTATCCAGCCTTCTGTGGGCACTTGACCGCAAGCTCTTAGTAGATTGCCGAGATCTTCTCGTTGAACTGCCCCCATGTGCTTGAAATCATGATTTTTGAAATGCTGACGGAATTCAGATATTTGCTGGTCAGTGAATGGCTGGTTATCTGAGGACATTTTGAGTGAATTCGCCACAGTATAACCAATAAATTACGATTAATGCATCGCGTTGGCTGCGAGTATAGCCAAGGCAGATGTAGTTATAAGAAGAGTGTGAAGCGTAGTCCTGAAAATTTACAGCACAATTGGTCTTCAACACATTTTTTAATAATAATAAATAACCTAATGCTTGTCTCAGACTCCAAGATAAAAAGATATTCAATGCTAGCTTTCCCAATCTGAGCAAATCAACCGAAAAATAGTAGCGTGGACACAAAACACGTGTGGCAATAACAAGCATGACAAAGAAGCAGTGACAGCAGCTCCCATTGAACTGTTGCCACAGTTTACTTTAGACTGCATCGTCGCAACTCAACTTTTGAAAGGAGAAAGTTATACTTGTGCAGTAGAAACCGGCAACTGACGTTTGGCGATCTTGGTTGGAAGTAAACCTTGTCTTTTTGCGAATCACAAAAAGGTTATCTCGAAAACTACGAAGAAACGACGAGAAACGAAATTCTGACAATGGCGTTGTGGGGCATGAGTGACCTTACGTATTACCGATGCGGTAAGAACCAGTATACAGTGTGGTGATGGACATTTTCAACAAACACTGCCGGATGAGAGATCAGCCCAGTATTGTTGGAGCACTGCTTTTGTATCTAGAACATACGATTTGATATTTCACTGTTGTCAACCTGAAGCACGGCTTTCACACAGCCCTCAACTCTTTCTATTCTTTAATATGTCTAGTTTTGGTTGATAAACTCAGCAACATCAAAATATCGACCACAGCAAGAGTACGCTGAAGTCGAAACTTGTGTATGAGTATCCCAACTGTAATACTAACACAAATAGCAATAATGAGCACTCACTGAGGAACTGCGGTAGCTTTGAACACAAGGCCTAACTAAACGGAATTTTCGGTAATTACACAATTATGCTAGGGTGCTACGCGAAGTATAGCTTGTCATTTGTTCATATATGCGACGTATGGAGCTGCTCACAGGAAATATGAGTAAAAACACACATCTGCAAGTCAGGTTTCTTTGGAAAAAGTGTGGGCACGCGTGCCCCCCACTACACCCCTGCTTGAAAGTAACAATGGCCCTTCGAAGTGCACGCAGGACATAGAATGGTTTGCAAGGGCAGCCAGTTTGCCCAACATTGTCTCAACCCGAATTTTCAGGAGTGTCCAACCTTAATGGGGATGCGTGCCAAAGTTTTCCATGATCTAGTCCCGTGTTATGTTTACACTAATGACTTTGTAAACCAAATTCCTTATTACACATAAAAAGAAACAGCTATTTACTAAAAGTTCCGTAGGAATTTAATGTCCCAAAAAGCTATTGCGATGAAGACGTCTTCTCTTTACAAAAGAGAAGAAAACCATGGTTTCAAAGGAGAAAAAAATCACTTTTCACCAAAACCTACTCACTCGCGTGCATTTTTAAGCCTATTGTGTGCAAATTTGGGCACGCGTGCCTTGTGTTGTTTTCCCCTGCTTTAGTCCCTTCTTTTTCGAGAAGTTTCTCTCACTTGTGATCTAAAGATCCCTGTTTGCAAATTTCAGCACTGAAAACATGTCTGAGCTTGGTTGAATTACATTTTACATTTGCGTAGTTACAACACGCTTGTCAGTTAATAACATCAGTCAAAAAAACGACGAAAAACTTTTGTGGGTTCAATGCGTTGGGTTCCTATAAAGCAGTGAGAAGGAAAATCACTTCAGAAGTGACTTCGGCGTGACTCTCGATTTTTTGCTTGTAATTTTTGGAAAATTAAAGGAACAGACGTTCAAGTTCAACGCCGGTTTTTGTGTTGACTACTACGACTGCGCTACTGTAGACAGTTACCAATATTGTATAGTAACTAATGTTCCCACTGTCGCAGACTGCGAACTAAATCGTTTAAAACGATTCCCAGCGGATGAAAATGAGAAATAAGCGCAGCGGGAGAAATATACGTTTCAGAGTGCTATTTAGGTGCTGCATAACACGTTTATTTGTTTGCCTGTATGAAGAACTATTTTCCTGTCAAAATCAAACCATACAATACTTTTAAAACAGAAGTATTTTGCGTTAGAATATTTCGCTAAAATGTGAAAATTTTTGTTTAATGCTGTACCTAATGTGATTTATCATCACATCTATTCAGCTGGTTGTTCACTAAAAAAGTAACGCTGAAATAAACTCATTCTTAAAGACTCCTCAATTTAACACTGGTACAAAAATGTAAGTGAAACAAGCGTACCAAAAACTACCGACTTCTGGGATAAAGATTGACTGTTCAAAAATTTGGCTGCGGTTGGTAGAATAAGATGCAAACATTAGGTCTCGCGAATTTCCAAACACTTCAGTTAACATAACACGCCAGCGTTTCTACTCAAAGCTTAGCTGAGCAAACAGACTGACGGAGGCGAAATTCTCAGGTAATATTTGCTAGTGTATTACTGTGTTGACATTGAAAAACGATCCCTGTTTCAGAAAAATTCCACATTCCAAATCCTTTCGCTTTTAGATTTGGTTTTCTGACGGTACTAACTGGTTTGCTGAAGTTTTTAAAAAATTTGAACCATTTTTAACAACTTTTCACTGAAAGCTGATCTGCAGTACTGGCATCCGGTTTGGATTCGAATATTGCAAGTATTCTCCCGTTCGGACGGTTGGTCTTGAGGAGATCGCGACGAAAGCGCAAATCGTATTATAAAAACTATTGAAGCTGAAACAATGCAGACCGCTTCGCTATCAAAACACGCTTGTCACAGTGAGAAAATGCGGACTCCGGAAACTGTACAGCGAAGCACATTGGTCAGCGTGTTTTTTCCAGGCTGGCTGGAATGCACTCAAGAGAAAGTATTTTATGGTTGGAGTATTGCGCAAATGACATCTGTCGTCACTTCTTTAACAATGGACACAATTGCCGCCTTAGCCACATTGTATCAACAACCTCGACTCGTGAAAGGCGCATTGAGTAGATGCTGGAAAAGTTAAAAGACCCTCTGACAACCACACATTTTGTGTTACGCCAGTGAAAAAAAAACGCTTAGATGTTTTTCGTTCGTCGTTTAGACGGTTTACCGGCTTGGTGTGTCTCCACTTATAGGCTACTCTGTAGTAGGTTCGCAGTTGCTATTGAGTTAAAAAATTGCATGCTGCAAAAGCGCGTTCCTTCAACTACCGAGAGTTCTGTTCCCGATTGTGGACACAAATAACGTTTGCCCAGATATATTACTGTGGGATTTGGCTGCTTGTAAAACCCATAGGGGCAATCATGGAAAAACGGTCACAAACAAAGCGTGTATTTTAAATATACGACTAATGTTGGCTGCAATTTTGCATGTCATGAAATGTAGACTCGTTACTTCTTGAAGTTATCCAGGGCGGGAAAGACGTGGTGCAGAAGTAATTTAATCTGGCACAAAAGGAAATTTTGGCAGCTATGATTTTCATTGAGGCATGTGAGTTTGATTGATTGTATATTTGTCAAACTGGCATTGATCATGTTTCATCTTTTTGTGTATTCGTAGTCTGGTGAATTACCACTAAGGCTAAAAAAATAATGACAGATTTTTATTCATTGCAGCAAAAGTTGATGCAACGGTAGTTAATCAAAATTGAATGTTAAAATAAAAACTGTATTACAGTATAACAACAACGGTGCCTTTAAAAACAACCAAGGTGCTTATCAATTGGATTTGGATCCACATTGCTAAGTTCATCGATGAATACAAATACACTTCCAAAATCGTTTCTTAAATAGGGATTTAAAGAATCCGAACTTTCTGAACTAACCCAACATTGACAACAAAGCTGAACTTAGATTTATGTGCTACTTATATACTCTACTACTTGCTATAATGTAAGACAGGTTCTATGCTTTAGTTATAGTTTTGAAAATATGGTGTGTAAGTTCCAGCAGCAAACTTCCCGGAAGCATATTGTGCTGACCCGTATTGCGTTTTTTTCACAAAATCGTTTGGATGGAAGAAATGTTCATTTATTAATGTTCCGATGGATTTTTTGTATCTTACAAGATTTTATGCATGTCAGTAGTGACCACTAGCGCTCCCAGGTGGTCCAACATATTTTTCGCAAAATCCCTAAATTTTCAAACTTTTCCAAAAGAACTCTTATGCGGCCTTTTTGAAATTTCAGCTGCTGCTGGTGAAACAACCTTTTCATAAAGAAAAGATTGAAAAATATAATTGCTTTTGCTATCCTTCTAGCAGTTTGGAAAGACAATGGCAAGTTAATTATAATCCTTTTCCAAATGCCAGACTTTTATCAACAGCACAGCTTGTGAAATGTTGTAAAGCCTAAACATTTTCAGCCAAAATACAATACCGCACTAACAGTGGTCCTGCCTAACCAGAACAAAATATAGATTAATTTCTAAAATATTTCAAATAATAGCTGAATAAGTTGAAACTACGGTAGGTAGCAAATTTATAAGAGATTGGAACCTAGAAATGTTTGCGAAGAGAGTTAGCACAAGACAGCAGCTTGGCAAATATATTTTAAAACGGTTAAAATGACTGCAAATTGCTTTAGAGCTGAAATATAATAATAAAGTACGAATGCTTTTTGATAAACAAAATATGCCCATCAGGCTATTCGCCAAGATTTTAAGCAAGGATACACATATGATGCTATAGTGCGAAAGATACGTAGGTTTGTCATACGTCTTATCTATTAAAATCAAAAGTAACAGAAGTCAAAATATCACGATATTTACTTTTATGAACTTGCAGTACCGCTGGGCACAGCTGAGCGGGATGCACTGTGGGAAATATGGTCGTGTCGTAACTCATACCTACCGTTTGTTGATGATATGTGTGCGTTTGGTCCAAGCCTCATTGGTCTTCATCGCCTTTTGAGTATTTGTTGTGATTATGCTGATGAACTTGAAGTTGTCTTTAATTGTAACAAGACAGCTGGTGTACTTTTTCCCCTTAAAGTTGTTAACAACCTGCAGTAGGAGTTGCTTCACTGAATGGTTGAGGGTGAAATTTGTCACGCAAGTCAAATATCTCTGTGTACTACTATGCCTGACTGAAGGATGACAATGATACTGACAGGTAAGTGAAATCACTTCACTGTGCAGCAAACAAGCTCAGAGGCACCTTTTCTCAGTGCTCATCTGCTAATAGAAAACTATGTTTCGTGCTTATTGCATGTCAAATTATGCGTGTCAATTGTTGTGCAAGTACACACAGACTATGCAATATATTTGCATTGCATTCCCAGGAAAGTAAGTGTTCGGTACGTATTTTGTCAATGCATTTAATACCTGGAGTAGAGACAATTCGTATGCTTTTGTGCAACGATGCGCATCTTCATCTAATATGTTTGTTTATACGCTCACGTTAGATGTCTGATGCATTTTACGAAGCTCATTCTGTCACTATGCAACGCTTCTGTATGACGATGTTCGAAGGCAGTACTTGCTGGTGTTTTGTTTCAGTGTTCGTTCCTTTTCACTATTGTTTACGACAGGGATCTCAAACTCAAATTGCTCCGAGGGCCGAATGAGAACTAACAAAGGAACCCGATGGCCGCATTAAGACTACCCGCGTGCCGCATTTTGACGCTGACGTGTCATGAGTTTTAGGCAAATCATTTGTAGCCGTCTGTACCTTCGTTTAAAAGGAACTTGTTCACTCGCTTGCCGAGCACTTAATACCAGTGAATAAACTAAATAACGTAAATGTTAATTAATTAATTGAAAACTCCCAAAAAGCATCGCGGGCCGCACATAACGCCCTGGAGGGTCACATGCTGCTAGTGGGCCGCGTGTTTGAGACCCTGGTTTAAGTGTACCAACCAACACCTGCCCTGTGATGCGTTGTGTATGGGCATCTTTGTACCCTCGTGTTATTCTAAGTCAGTCATGTCCAACCCAAATGGCTTCTTGAGGCCAAAAATTATGTCACTGTCTTAACCAGGGCCGCACCTTGAATAACATATTAATGAGGGCCGCACATAGAATGGCTTACTTTGATCTTAGCAACATAAATTTAGCTTAGATTAATGTAATGAAAGCCTTCGAATCATAAATGCAATGGGGCAGACGTGATAAAGTGGCACTGAGGACCACCTGCATCGAAAATGTCAAATTTAAGATTTTCAAAAACGACAGGTTGTCAGTATTAAGGATACTTTTACTACAGCGAAAACCTTAACTGGGTCGCAGGAAACCTTCGACTGGGCCGCATGCGGCCTGCGGGTCACGGGTTGGACATAGCTGTTCTAAGTAGTGTGATATCGACCTTGTTCCTGAGCCAAACACGTAAATCAGAAACTAATGAACGGTTTCGGTGGCATATTAGCCACAGGGTATCTTATGGAAAATATGGGCACATTCTTTCACATTAAATTATGGCGCCAAGCTATGACAGAGAAGCTAAACAATGATAGAATACTCCTGCCTGCTGCCACACAACACCGTCTCTGGCTAAAGAAAATTGCGTATAATTTGTTATCTAAGAGTTTGTAAGTAGAAATGTGTTGTTCGAACAAATCTGATTCCTTTCGTTTCGTGTACATAATGTCGTGAAACGAAAACCGTAAAATCATGTATGAGTGAAACACGTTTTTGACTATCAACACGCTCAGTCTTGATCATCACAAAGTTTACATCATGCATAGCCTTGCTGTGGAATATGGAACAATTTGACAAAAATGATTTCGTTTTCATTAAAACGAGCTTGGTTGTGAGTCTAAGTGGCGGTAAAGATCAGGGAAGCCTCTTGTGGTTTTTCGTACATGGGACGCGTTACAATTTCAGTTTTAACACTTCCAGCACTAATAATCATAGGCTGAACTGCTGAAGGCGTTGATTATAATAATGTTGACAGACGCTTTCATTCATTATTTTGTTGCATCGGTTGTCATTTAAAGATTGTCGGCCTGCTAAATACCGGTTCTCGTCGCTACCGTTGCTGGGCGTGTTCGCAATTGAACGAGATTAGAAAAATTAGTTTGTTCACTTGTCTGTTCTAACCGTAATTAACATTGCTAACGGTATTTTTTGATCGTGTTGCATTTGTAAGATTTTGTGATGCTTGAGTTTGTAGATATTCCTATCGCCAAACGACTAATGACTTCATTCTAGTGCAGGGGTTCCCAACCTGGGGTACATGTACCCCTGGGGGTACATTTACCTATCCGAAGGGGTACATTTAAGGTTAGCAATAGAAGGTAAAAATATATTTACACGTTGTCTATTTTCAAATATTCATACATATATCACTTAATCTTATTTTCAAAAGTCATATGTTTGTTGTTAAATATATCTGTGAAAAATCATGAGAAAATAGTATGTCATAAAGAGTTTTAGGGGTACATGTTCATCTGTGAAAATTCTTAAGGGGTACATCCTTATTTTTTGAAATGCTGCAGGGGTACATGCTCATTTGTCAGAATGCTGAAGGGGTACATGGCTAGAAAAAGGTTGGGAACCCCTGTTCTAGTGCAAGTAACAAAGAAAGGAAAGATCAACATTTTTCTTATTTTGTTATGAACGTGTGGAATATATGTTTTTGATGTCGTTCCTTTAATTTAGTAAGTTTGTTTTCATTTCATTTTGAAGTCGTTTGTGCCGAAAATGAAACTGAAGCAATTCATCTTCCATCAGAGCCAATTGCTGTGACGACGCATTCTTCAACACAACACCTGCTCAACGCAAACTTCAGTTCATAGACTCTACTCAAAGGCATCAGATATTGTACCAAACACAATTGCGTGGCTGTGGCTAGATTTTTATTTTGCCAGATACCACTTATCAAACGGTTTACAAAGTAAATCAAAAGTTCCTTAACCTCAGTACAAATACTTTTTCATGCAATACACGCCCTAAGGTAAGGATAACGTCAGTTAGCAAAAGCCATTTCGAGACTTAAAAAACTTTGTGCAATATTTCTGCGGTCATCTTTGTGCATGATTACATGCAGCAAAAGAAAAGATGAAAAATGTCCGTGTCACAAATTCTGAAGAAAAAGAGAGTTTCTAGGATTGTCAGCAACACTGAACTTTCCACTTGCCGGACAACACAAAAACAAAGTAGAAATAGATAAATTAAACTGTATGATGCAATGTGTCATGCACTTGAAAACTTGAGGTTGTTTTTAGGCGTGGAGGAGAGAATTTGAACCTGTAGCACAGAATACGTTACTCACGGTTGACGTCAGTAAAGAAGCCCTGTGGTCAGCATTATGTACGAGGTCAGCATTATGTACGAGGTCAGCATTATGTACGAGGTCAAAATTTTGTACGAAAAAGGCAAATAATTTGGTTAATAATTGAGATGTTTCACTTTTATCCCAGCTAAAACTCACACAAATTCAGCCTCACTGCGTTACGTTACAAAATTTTCCTTTGATTAGTGCTGAAAACGTGCGCGCAATTTTGGTTAGACAACAACTTCTTTAACTTAACAGGCGAATTCAAGTTCTGCATGCAATGCACAGCTATGCTGTTGCAGCTGGATGTGCTCGAATGCAAGCACATATAGCAAAAGTAACTTTCTAGAACGTTTTGAAAAATTTTGAAAACAAATGGTATATTTATGGGCCAATAATATCGTCAATAGGAATGCTGCTATAGTAATGCTTTTTAGAGCAGGGGCTCTTAACGCGAATAAATTACCTCCTGGGGAAATTGCCACCTGTTCCGAAGGTAAATTCACGAAATCATGTTTTTCAGCAAACGCATATTTTTTCAGTAATTGAAAACTATGAGTTTTATACTGGATTACGATTCAAATTTATGCTTAATATTAACTTTTTGTCTTTTACACTCCTGTCTAAACAGGTACGTCGTTGGTTTTGCTTCAGCAGTTCATGCCCGCATAGATAGATAAACAGATTTGGCGGTACTGAATTATTTGCGCTAGTAGTACTCTCTAAAGCAGCAAAAACGTCGGGGCACCGAAAAAACACAGAGGTTATCTCGTCAGGTGCCCCATAAATTCGGTGAGATTGATGAAGCTTTCCATAGTGAAGGTTGTGCCCACCGCAAAACGTGCTGTCGCAGGCCGTTGTGTAGGTTGTAGGATTAATGGCCAAATTGTGAAAAGGTTATTCTTGTCGGGCAGAAATGGCCACGACGTTTAATTGTCATGGACCGCAAGGTTCCAGACGAAGAGGAAAAGCCTGAGCAGAATGTACATTCAGTGCACCATCGATTTCTACAATTTCTTCGCAATCCACATCATAGGAGTATAATGAGATTCAAAATATCGTATGCATTTTCAAATTGTTGCAAAACCAGATTAACTTTCACATTTTCTCCAACTTATATGAATATAGTTGAGAATGTTTGGCAGGAATCCCCATCAACATTTCCGATGTTGTAACAGCAATATTACTGTAGTTGCGTTTTTTTCCTAACATTGTTAAAGGCGAGCTCAGAAATTATATGTGAGCTGTGGCTGTTAAAGATGTATTGCTACAGACATCTAGGATTTTTTCCTGCTGCCGCTGTGACTGTGCATGTGGAAACAGTTCACGCAGGGCTATTCTTTCATCAAAGCAGCAATATTAGCTGGCAGCATCACGTTCACATTTGTAATTCTACTTCGAGCGTTAAAAACCGTATACATTTAGTAATTACCTTAGAACGCGTTGCATGCTTCCGAAAATGTTAGGAATTTAATGAAAACATTTTTTGGAGCAGGCTAAAATGCTTCTGGGCAACAAGTTCGCAGAGTTTGCGATCGAACCTTGAGGCAAGCAATACTAAAGCTACGTTTTAGTGACCGTCAAATAATTCACTTTTGTGACAATGGAAGCTTGAAGTTTAAGTTTCATCATTACGAAACCCTTCGCGTCGCGTACAAGTCGAAGATGTAAATTTGGTTACTGTTGCTGAAGGTTTCTCTGGGCAATATAGAAGTTCAATTTGCACCCTGCGCACCATTTTTGAAATGGATCACCAGGCTGTATGTTTTAAATGCTTTCCGAACTTTACTTAAATGAGGCGCGGTTACGGATATTATTTGGCATTTAACAAGCGGGGACACTTTAATAAGCAATGCAAGGGTATTTCCAGCAGTGTTCCCTCTAAGATATGCAACTGCGCAAATCCGCAGTACATCCAGACCATTTGTGCAGTGAAATCTCATTGCAGCGCACTTGAAACATTCCAAATTTAATATCGTATAAATAGTGCATAGCCCTATTAACACTTGAAACGCTTCACTGTTTGTGTCTACATTGTTGCGCAGTTGCATGCGCATTAAAACAAACATTTGCTCAGTGTAAAATTTTATTAAAGGGTGCTCTGATATCCAGAACATGAGGAGGGAATGGCACAACTTCAGCAAATGATAGAACAATTTTGATTGATATGATAGAATACATCTGTGTAAAACAATACGTTTAGTTTAAGAGCTGTTCGTGGAGTTGAGAAACAAAGCAATAGAAAGATTAGATTGTAAAAAATTCACAAAACGCTATTTTAACTTTATTGGTTAATATACATTTTTTCAACGATGTGTTGAATTTTTTTGAAACAACTTTTATATACTCGTACACCTCAAACAAATCTTTTAATTCGTGGGTGTTGGTATATTCAGGTGATACTCAGAAGTGTGTCCTAAATAATGCAAACAAATAGTGTTTGCAAGATTGTTTTTCTTGTTCACTCGAAAATTGTTTGTATTAAGAAAAACTGTGAAGACATTTGAAGCCTGCTTTCACATAGTATGTCGGAACCAACTCATTCAATAAATTTAGTTCCAAGGACATTGCTTGAACATTCCAAGGACATTGCTCAATGGCCTGCATATTCTCTTTTATAATGCAATATACTGTGAAGTTCAGTACATCCACAAAGAAAGTGTTGAAATGACTGACATTAAAGGTACAGGCCAAAACAGTTGTAATGAACGAAATAACGCAAAATTTGGCAACTTGAATGCGAATAAAAATAACAGAATTATTATCTATTCACAAAAATGTTTTTCAATTCGATCTAGTTCAGATACAGCTGAAATTACTTGTGCAATGAACTAACCTACACTGTTTAACACAATTGCCAGTTAAACACATGATAATTTTATGCTTTATGAGCTTCATCGCTAACAGTTAAAAAAGCTTTGCCTAAAACAATCTGCTCTGTATTTCTTAAAAACTTCGTTTCCGCTTCAGATGTTTTTTGGTGTTCAATGATTCTGTCCGGCCAATGCGGCAGGTCCTATGAAGATTGGGAGTTACCCTTGACACGGATGAGATTTCTTCCTAGCAAATTACCAAGAAAGCATCATGCTTCACATCTTAACGTCCGGGAAACTTTGCCAATTGCCATACTTGGTGATTTCTAGTCCTCCATGTGCGTCACGGGAATTTATCACCATTCTTTAAATCATCTGCAGCTGGCAATTGATACGTGACATATGGGACGGAGCAGGCCATTGCCGTATAGTCTTAGCGGACAACTGTACATCAAAGTACATGTAGCAGTTGGGTGGCAAGGTCAGTGCGTCGGAGAGTTCAGG
>JGI24022J15233_10003720_pt1 | contig 15341 bp, 18 predicted proteins | sample Ectturendosymbi2_FD_15233 | JGI IMG/M metagenome (IMG submission 15233)
GGCACCACTGCTCCTCCCTTTGGTGACGGCCCTGGGCACGGGCCAGCACTTTTGCAGCCCGACCCGCTCGGAGCTAACAAGAAACCGCCCGGCCCGTTCATGCTAAACCACAACTTATTTTCTGGCCCGGACAGGCCCGTAATATAAAGTAGTCTCAAATGCAAAGTAACAACATGTTTTCAGTTCATTGTTCTTTGGACACTAAACCATGTAATCATAAGAGGTAGTGGCTATAGGTCCGTCAGTGGACCTTCAATTTTAAAAACTTATTCGTCCGTCACCTTAACGTGACCCTAATGCATGACAAGAGTGCACTAGGCCTAGGCTGCACTACGCTTGCTAGTAGCATACTAAATCTAAACTAGGGGTCACCAACATTGTGCCCGCAGGCACCAGGTCGCCCGTACGGACCACATGGGTCGCCCATAGGCCTGTTCTGACAACAGCATAAACATGATCAGTGTCTTCACATTGATAAATATATTTAATTTTTATTATTAATGGTAACATAATATGAAGACAAATTGTGCAAATTTTTATTTGAAAATTCTGTAGCCTATATTAAACTTATAGCCCTTCGCATGAATTTGAACCAAGAAATAGCTCCTAGTTTTAAAAAGTTTAGTGACCCCTGCCTTAAACCGCAACCCCTCATCCTAAACCAAGGGTTCACAAACTGGGGTACATGTACACCTAAGGATAGATTATCTTACCTTAAAGGGTACATTTAAGGTTAGCAATAGAAGGGAAAAATTATGTTTACATATGTTTACATATTGTTCATTTGGAAATACTCGTATTTATATATAGGTCTACGTCAGTGAATATTTTCAAAATAATTATACGCTTATATTGGTAATTAATTTTTGTTATTTTCCTCGGCCTTTTTGTCATAAGAAATTTTAGATGTACATGTTCATATAACGAAATGCTGAAGGGGTACATTTCCAGAGAAAGTTTGGGAATACTTGTCCTAAACCTAAACCTCGGCGACACAATATAAATGAAAGTGTCTGTTGCTTTGGTTGATTCATTACATGGTTCACTCATTTGCGTGGAAACAAGTGAAACGGAACGTTGGCATAATCGTAAAATGAAAAGAACAGCAGAAAAAAAGTTCGTTATTATATTTTGAAACTTTGCAAAAAACAAAAATCTTCGGCGAGCAGACTGCAGCGGCCCATAGCGGCCCGGAATGACGTCACTGCTAAAAAATTGTTAGCGGACTGTTTCAAAACTTTAGCGAACGGCCCGAAGACTGGGCTGTTAGCAGCCCGTGCCATCTCTACTTCATACTTCGAAAAATCTTCCAACAACGCATGCAACCTATAAGTAATCGGTGTTGAGAGTACACTTTTCAGTTAAAAAAGGCTGTGATGGTTGGTAAAGCTGACACTTTCCCTTGCTATGCTGTAGTATGCTAGATACACTGCATCAGTCAGTCTAACTCTAACCTACAATCAACACCACGTGACTGCTGCTGCAAATTGAAAAAAAGTAATCACCAGATTCTTTTTGTAAATCCTCGACGTTTTTCTGAGCCTTACTGACCCCCACTGACAGGCTCGCCTTAGCAAGTGTGGGGCCCGATTGGAAACACTTTTGCGGGGCCCCATTCAGTGGCGTGTGCGGAAATTTTTGAGGAAGGTCCTCAAATCATAATAATAGAAATCATGAGTGATGTAAAAGAGCGAGGCCTGAAGGGGTAATGCCAATCTAGGAGTGTCTGGAGGCATGCCACCCAGTTTCACCTCTCAGGTAGGGACTTTCCATGTCCGTTCCATGGTCATCTCCATGTCACCCAATAAACCCATGAGTTACTACACTCAATACCTCCTCTCTGGCCAGGTACCTACCGCGGGTACGTCAGGCCAATTGGCCATGTTTCAAATGAAATTAATAACATGCTTGATATGATCAGCCAGCAATGATAAAGATATCACAACTTAGCAACATAACATCAACACACGAAAAAGCGTGACAACAAGCCGCCCCTGGATTTTGAAACTTGACATTTTCCTGGTTTGTCTCTTAGTTGGTAAAATGAAAATGAACTGTTGGCCCACTCTGGAAAAATGCGTTTGGCCACCACCTGGCAAAATCTACTATTCCCCTCCCCTGGAAAAAATCTTTCCGGCGCCCATGCTCCTTTGTGTGTAGATCAGGGCTTCTCAAACTTTTTTGCACATGTCCCGCTATCCAGTAAACGCATCATTTCGCAACATCTCATCTATGCTGCTGTATTAATACAAGTGTACAAACAAGACAATTTTTTAGTTTTCAGTTGATTAAATCATTTTGGAATCGGAGCCAAAAGTTTCTGGATGTTGGAGCCAGGTCTGCAACCAAAAACCTTAGATGTCTGGAGCTGGAGCCAGAGCCTGAAATTTGAGTTCCGCATTCGCAGCCCTGCTTTAGGCTCTTTGCAGTCTACGATAAGGAAAATGCATTTGCTAAGATAAACTTATTTTTGTGCTTTAACATTAGCAAAGTTCCCCAGAATTTTGTCCAAGTTTAAGCCTCTACGAATTTCGGATTCAATGGACACAATCGCCAAATTATTTAGGTGCTCTTGTTGGATTGATTTTCTCAAATTAGTTTTAATTATTATTAGGCTAGAAAAACTCCTTTTACCGGATGTCACAGTAACGGGGATGGTCAAGCAAATGCTGAGGGCAATAAACAAATTAGGGGAAGCGGCTGCCTTATCAGATCTCTACGAAAGAAAACGAATGACGCTATTTAAAGACCGACTGAGCAACACACATTTTAAATTACGAACTAAACTTAACCTTCAGAAAACAATTGGCCGTAACTATTGAAACAGTAACAACTATCGATCGAACCGTATGTTGCAGCAACTATTAAACCTTGACCTGCCAAGTACGAAACGCTTTGTAAGCCTTACAACTGAAACAGAAAACAGCTTCAAAACTCAAGCATTGTCTGCCTTTAACTAGCTGCTACTTAAAAACTAGACCACACATTATCGAAACACAATGACCATTGTTACGATTCTACAGAACGAATTCTAATGAAAGAGGGTGTTAAAACCGCGCAGTTCACTTTGGTTATCGCTGGCAACGGTTCCCACGATTAAAAAATACTGCGTGTGCCCCGCGCTGGCACTACATAAGCAGCTTAAATAGAAAGTGTAAGTTTGTGTAGGTTAGTGGGCATAGCGCGGGGCCCGATTGGAAGCAATCGGTTAAGGACCGGCGCTGTCCCCAGACAAGGAGTCGATATTCACACCATCGTTATTTACAAGCTTTACCTTTTTTATTAAAATCGAAGTAAGCGAATCAAAACCATTCCTATTTTTGTATTGTGTAACTTCACCCGGTAAAAAAGGTTATGAATAGTCACTCACGTACATATCGGTAAGGATCAGTAGATGTCTTCAAAGCGGTTCGAACACAGATTAACTATTTGGTTTCATCTGTGTAGTTGGCAAATCGTAACAGCGAAATTTTAATCAGTTAGATTCTACTAGTCGCACTGCCAAGTTTTCATTGTTGGGAGGCAAAACCACCAATCATTTATCACAGTGATTCCCAAACTTTTTCAAGCCGTTACCCAAATCGAGGTAGAGATTAGGTCTTATTACCCACAATATTTCGCAGTGATCGCTCATAATATAGAACAAAATTGTGGTTTTAGTTCCGCATTACCCCCCGAAGAATCGCATATTACCCCTGGGGAGTAATTTCCCCCCAGTTTAGGAACCACTGATTTATCATTATGTGTTGTTGTGCGCCGGGAGGATTTTTTTCCAGCGGAAGCCCATAGTTCATGATTTTCAGGTGGTGACCAAAAGCATTTTCCTAGGGGGGGCAACCATAGTGAAATTGCATTTTACCAATTCAAAACTAACACAAAAATACTATTCTTCAAAGAAATGAATAGGAAAATATCAAATTTTAAAGTCTAGAGGGGAAGGTCCCCACTAAACCCCCTTCTGACTCCCGTGATGGGCATCTACACTCTTGTATGCTCTCCTCAGTGGGTTTCGTTCAACAAAATTGAACTAGTTGTTATATGTTACTGCAAGAATCAAAACATTAATCTCAACTTCTTGATTTTTGTTTGAAGTCTTTAAAAGTTAGCATCACCGTGCTTGAGCAAGGATAACCCTGTGATGTTTAGCCTTTCTTGAAAAAATAGGACTTTGAGCATCTAAAGCATACTGTTCAACACTGCAGTGAAAATGTTTGTTTTTTAACAAACTTGCAATTTAGCTTGTTCTATTTAATTTTGAAAATCGCAGAAAGCAAGTAATTTGGGCATGTACGCGCTTGTTTCAGGTGTTCAGGAAACTTGCCAAGCAACGAGCGTGAGCTACAGAAGAGGAGAACGTTTTTATAGTCTTAAGGAGAACGGTGCCAGGTATCGATGCACCTGCAACGGGCAAGACGGGTGCACACACATATCATGCACCCAGACAGATGGTCCTCGTCCTGCCACAGCCGCTCCCATTGCGGAGATTCCAAGCATAGAGGCAAGCGAAGACGATGAAGAAATACAGGGTCAAGCTTATAGGGGTGGCGGGAGTGAAGGAGTTGGAGACTCAAACGCAATCTTTGTTCCTGAAGTAAGGCCTTCACAAAGATATGTGCCAGGTATATCAAAGTTTTGTATGGTAATGTTCTGTTTGCAGAACTTGCTATTCTCTTGTTGAAAATTATGTACATGTTGCAAGCCGATCAGCAAAGAGATTTCCGACGAGTGGCTCACGACTTTAGTCGTTGGAATGCAGGGTTGGGAATTTTTTCTAAACTTACCTTACAATGGTTGAAACTTTTCAGTAAAACTGCCTTTAGGATAGATCCTGAAGGCTGTGACTAAACATGTAATGGTTAACTCCGATGTCTATGATGGAAAACCTTGCGAACCCGTTTTAGCAAATTAACAGTCGTTTGTCAGTGTTTTGAAAGGATATTCCCAGTAGAAGAGGCACAAAATACCTCTGTAGGGATTTATAACATACAACCATTCGATTCGAAGTTGTTCAAACAGAGTATATGCGTACATGCGACAAAAAGAAACCACGTTTTAAAGACTCAAGTAAAACCCAAATAATATCAAGTACTGTAAAATCAAATATTAAAAAAGGTTAAAACGTATTGCGTTGCTTTTTTTGAAAGATCTATACAGTTTTCATCTTTCCCACCAGAGCTCCATTTTGCTTTGGTACGCAGTAGTGGGCCATTGCGTAATATCACAAAGCAAGGATAACAAAGTGCATTAGATTTTCTGTTGATAGACATTTTTTAGCTGTTTATCCGAGGTCAGACTCGATATAACATGTGTTAGTACAAAAAAAATGCGAAAAGATTCACACGCTATAGAATCCAGAATAAATGCTCGCAAACAAATTAAATTCAGCACTCCAGCTCCAGGCCAGCCACGGGGGGGGCATTCGGAGGCAGTGCCCCCCAAATTTCTTTTGTTCCCCCTAAATGATTCAAACTCGGAAAACCTCACCTGGTCCTAACGTCGAGCTTGCACCTGCTGATGATACGTTGCGTTAAAAAATTAATCAATTTTGCAAATGCTTATTTTCAATCTGTTTAATCGTTATGCCAACTCGCAACATCACCGCACGTTGCGTTGAAAGGTAACTTTATTGTTACAAAATAAATTGTATGTCCACACTTGTAACAGTTTCGATTTGTGACGTCACAGTCACTGGAGACAGTCTTTTGAACCGTTTCTGCAGTCTCTGTTAGCGCGAACGCCATGGCACTAGCAAGCTGGCTATGGTAATGTTATAATATAAAGTCTTAGCCAGCATTCCCTCTAAGAAAATTTTAGAAAATGTTGGTTTTAGTGAGCATGAATATTTTAAAGCTGAGTTGCCAGAATTCTAAATGAACCACAAATTTCGTGAATTATTAGAATCTGCGATAAGCATAAAGTCTTATGAACATATGAACAAAGTAGGGCCTACACGTTTATTTCAAATAGCTTCTTGTTTTCTTGCTCTTCCTACGTTTTGGAATGTTGCAAGTGTACGAGAATCAGATTTCACTGCGCAAATGATTTGGTGGTACTGCGCAGTTGCGCATCTTAGAGGGAACATCAGACTGGTCTTAGCTCTACTTGTAGTCAAACAGAACTTTTTGCAATAGCCAAATCAAAACCAGTAGGATAATGTACGCGAATTGGAAGTTGATCAAAAAAGGTTCGGCAATTCTGTGCCTGACGTAGAAATGCTTCAGCATGTGTATAGATCACTGTAGCACAGATTAGCACAACGGTGCACAACCTGCGGCCGTAATGCCGCACGCGGCCTTCGATAATGAAATTTGCAGCCGTCCACATGTATTTAAAATACAAGGTTTGGCGGTAGTGCTGGCGTATATTGAAGCAAAACAAACACAAGGCAAGAAAATCAGTCGACACGATGAGTAAAAATCTGCTTTGGAAACTTTTCTTTTAATAAATTCGTTAAAACGTTTGACATTTCTTTATACTTTAAGGCACAGGTAAATGAAATATACCGGATAAAACCTATTGTTTAATTAAACGTATCTCATAAATATAACTCGAACTAATTGGCGGCCGCACTTCATATAAATAAAAATAATGCGGCCGGCAATAGTAAAAGGTTGCACACCTCTGGATTAGCATAAGTCAGCATAAAATGCAGGTAGCGCGTATTCCGTACTTAGTGTGTGGCGCAAGCAAGCTACAGTTATCCCATCCTCTAAACAAGCGAAACTACACCCCACCCTCTGAACCAGCGAAAAAAGTCACTTTCATCTCGATTCAGAGAGGACGTCATTCATAACAAAACACATCGGAATTCACAATGAAAGTGAGAGTTTGAATTTGAAAGCATCTTACTTTGGAATCATTGATACTATTCAGAGCGAATTTAGCCAACGGTTTTCGGAGTTTTATATGTCTCTCATCAAATCTTTGCGTGTTCTTTCGCCAGCGTCGAATTGCCTTCTCGACAAGGAAGAGTTACAACCTCTTTACTCTTTAGTCAATTCAACTACCAAAAATATCATTGAAGATCTTCTCGATGCTGAAACTACCACTGTGAAAAGCATTGTCTCATGAAAGCTTCCCGATATATCTTCAAATGAAAACACCCGTATGAATTTGGACCAGTTTTTGAAATGGTTTTGGAAGTATAAAGCAGCTTTTCTCACCATATACTTGCTGCTGAGCGCGGGCTTAAATGTAGGAGTTCCGACAGCCACATGCTAAGCAAGCTTCTCCAGTGTGATGAGGATACTCACACCCTATCGAAGGTGCATGACACACGACCGTTGCAGGAGCGTAACGAGGTTAGACAGCGCCCGGGACAAGAAGCAAGTTTGGCACCACCATGTTCGAATTTGAGGTCTTTAGGAAGCAAATGTACTGCATTGAAGAAAGTACTTGTGACATTGTTTGGGACTTTTTGCGCCCCTGCGGTCATTCGGCTCTCCCGTTGCGATTCGACGCCCGGGGAATTATGTCTCCTTGCCCTCCCTCGTTACGCCCCTGCTACCGTATGAATGTCAGCTGGTTTTGTTAGGTATTGAAAAAAATGAAACAGCTGCTGCGGCAAACGAAGACATCGTTTCTGAATTTTCGACCAAAACTCGACGACTGCATCTTTAAAGTATTCTCTCGACACTGCAAGCGCCTCCAGGAATATTATTCATCTATTGTGCTATGTAGCAGGTGTCAGAACTGCAGTTTTTGTGACAGTTTGTGCTCAAATTTCGTAGCTTGTTTTTTTCATGTTTTCGTTTTTCGTTGTACCAAAGGACGTTTTAAAAACTGCGAGTGTTGATAAAAGGTAGAACGTCTACATGCTAGAGTACATGGTTCAGGGGTGTAGTGGGGCGGGAACGGCATTCCCACACCTTTTTCACACTTTGTTTCAAAATGAATTTGAAGCTGTTTCAAAGTGGCTATTTTTTGGATGCGTTCGCACACCTTTTTGTTACCACTGCATCCCTGACATGGTTCAACTTCCAGCTGCTAATCGGAAGGATTGATTATTTCAGTGACCAATAGAATGTATGTATTTAATATATATAATCTCGTGCATTGTTGTGACTCTTGTGAGAAATTAGACGTACTTTCTTTCGTATCATTGTCGTCACTTTAAATGCTGATACGAATAAATTGGTTCAGTTTTGTTGTTTATGCCAAAATATTGTTATGTTTTTAAAAAAGTTAACTGCGCGTTAGGCAAACATCGAACAAAGTTTTTACTGAATCAAATGCGACAAACAGGCATCAATCACTGGCGCGTAGTCAGAAAAATATCTTGAAGCCAGGCCCTTAACCAGCTTGGGACACCAGGGTGGGCGAATAATTTTCTGAGAGGATCCCAAATTTTTCCAACTATGTCCAACACATTTTCCAGTGGGGGAAAGAAATTTTAGGGGTCTTTTCCCCCCTAGCTGCGGGCCTGCTGGAAGCATAGGCGAATAGTCTATCATGTTCTTTTTCTTTGTTGTTTCCGGTGAAAAGCGCTTAACCAAACAAATGCTCTTAGTTTTGTGCGGATACTTTTTCTGGAAAAAGTCATGGTTTTTGAAAATTTGAGAAAGGTGCTGGAATCTCCCAGCTTGGCTACCCATGGCACGTAGCATACCGGTACAATCACAAATCTTATAAAGCGTCTTTTATAAGAACAACGTTTGAAATTCTCTCAAAACAGTTTCAATGAAAAAAGGTTACGTGAATACTTTTTTTTACGAATAGGCAATTGCTATTCTAGATTAGAACATTACAATTTCTAGTCAAGAACCCAATTTGGAAATTTGAAATGCGAGTCCAGTGAAAAACGTGTTTCATGCTGACCGTCAAGTGGATGGTTTGCAAGGGCACTTTGCAAATATTTTTTGTATGCTTACGCAGATCTTTGAATTAATGAACCCATACACAAAAAGTTTGTCATGTTACTTGCAAGATTTTGTTTCTAATAGTTCCACTTTTTGTCTTTTTTTTCATTTATTTTCGCAGGCGGGTAAATTTTTTCAAAGAAACTAAATTCTTTGTGTCATACAATGCACTTATCTAACCCTAAATGTCACTTGAAGTTCAAACTCAGCTCCAAGTAACATGCAAGTTTTAATTTGGTTTTATTCTTTAGAAAAAATATGTCGTCTTTTTAACAGAAAAACGTTAACAAAAAACAAATGCCGATTATATTTTTTCATAATAATTTTCATTTTTGCGAACAAATTCGATCGAAGCAGGCACACCGAATTATGAGACGTACACTTTCATGCATCAAACCTTATGCCCCATGATGTGCTCATTAATGTTCCGTCTTTGCATTCTTACATTAGCGAACGAGAAGTATTCAAATGTTTTTTTTGCAATCTTAAAGAGGGCTATGGTACAAGGCCAAAGAAGTGCTTTGATTCAATCAGCGGCCGAAGGTTTGCCGTCGGTAGGAAGTTCAAACGGCTGGGAGGAGAAACCTGCCAATGTGCGGAAAATCGTATAACTTCGCGGCCAGAGATTCAATGCGGAGTGTGTTCTTTGCCAAATGCACCGCAGCGGACACCTACTTACAACTATGATGGTGGTAAGTATTTAGCCCGAGAAGCATAGCCTCTTGGACAACTTACAGTATATGGCAATAACATTTTGCGCAAGATCAAACGGTTGAGCAAATGTCATGTCAAGAGACTTTAGTATCAAGAACGAATAGTATCACCCGCTAAGCATCATCAGCATTACTAGATGGCCAAAAAATATATATATATTTTTTCATATCAATTTGTCGCAAACTAATGAATCATCCACTTACAGTACAGACAACACTATTTACTATACACTGCGTAAATACGTTAGTGCAGTGTTGTTTGTGCAATCGATAACTTCTCATAAGTTGAAATCAGATAAGGTTTGATGAGCAACGTCATCAAAATCTAAAAACGTGGATTTTTGTCAATTTTTTGGCCATAACATTTGAACCACAAACGCTTGATGGCCAAGAAAGGGCTCTAAATATGCAAATTTGGCCTAGTTTTTATCAAAACCTTGAGTCAAAAAGTTAGCTCTTGTGCTTGGGGCCCAGTGCCTGGTGAACTTGGCCGAAAATGCGTAAACCTACCCCAATTATGACATCTTCCACAAAAAGCTATAAATCAAAACTTTACAATTTTTAATCTAAACTACAGGTCTTTTTGCATCTCTAGAGGGTTTGAACAGCTCTCTAGCTCAATCGGCTGGCGAGTTGTTGCAGAATATGTTCGCACACGTCACCACCAAAATTTTGACGTACGTGGGACATAAAGGGTTTTAGAAGACAAACGCATAGCAGCTTTCACATGAAAATAAAATTTCACCTCAAGTTTTTTTCAGGTTTTTGTATTATTTCTTTCTTAACACTTTTCTTGTTCTGATATGACAATCAAAAACTCTAGTTTTGTTGCAAGCTGTCGAGAAACTAGGCGAGGAATCTTAATTTATTCATTTAAATCTTAAGATTGCTAAGAGATTGCTATTCTGTTCTTGCTTTAGACATTCAGCATTTAACCCATAAGGAGTGCTTGCAGATTTTAGGACTGAAGATGTAGTGTTACATGAAATCTATTTCCCATCATAAAAATTGCTCGATAAATTCACTTAATTGTTTGTCACTTTTGTGGAGACTATAGCTACTTGTTTTGATATGATTGAGACATTTATTCCATTGTTCTTGTAAGAAACAAACATTGAAAATTTGCTTTAAATATTTATGGAGTTCTGGATGCTGCATTCGGAACCATTTGATTCCAGAAAGTTTCTTCTTCATCGTTTGAGCCAGTTGTTGTAATCCACTGTTTGGCCGCAGCAGATCTCGGGGCAGGTGTTGAGCAGCCATTAAATTGTCTCGTCATCCAGAACGGTCAGGTCATGCACTCCATAAGAGGGTTGATGAATTGGACATTGAAGGAAACATTGTCAACGGTCTGTTCCTCACACTCACAAGACGCAGAAGGGAATATACTCCTCCATGTAAGCAGGAGCGGAAACGACCGACGCTGATGCGGAGATGGTTAAGCCGGACCCGCGATGATTTGGCAGGGCCAGTCCTGGAGGGTGGGTGCCGATCTCGGGGATAAAAGTACGGAGTCTCGTAGTGTTATCCAACCACTCCGCATTCCATCGGTGATCCGTCCAGAGCGCCGAACTTCAGGTGTTGCCGTCAGATGAGTGTCTTTATTTGCGTTGTGCAGCTCGTACAAATGGGTGTCTTGAATTGAGATGCCGTGCATTCCCACCCGATGGACAGGTGCGCACTGAGTGGAGCAGATGTCCAGGTTCCTTGGCACGACGTGCTAGAGACAGTGTGGCTCCTTTACTTACAGTTGCCATGTCTTTGCTGAACACTCGTACTGGTTGCCAGTCTCCACCATGCAGCATCCATGATTGCTAGATAGTCTGCGTATGCATACTTTCTGGAAACGGTGGTCGGCAAGTCATAGGTGTGGACTGTAGATGTTGAAAAAAGTGGTGCCGAAACAGATCCTTGCGGGACGCTGTTCTTGAGGCGTCGTAACATGCTCCGTTTGTTGTTACCGGTGGTAAAGGTGAAGCGGCGATTGGCAGCCAGCCTCAGTGATCATGCGGACCATGTGCCTGTCAGGTGGCAATCTAAGTAGCTTGCAAGTGAGACCGCAATGCCATGCAGTGCCTTGACTCGGGCTGCTGTGAGATCGACAAATGGAGTTCCGACCTTCTTAGCCGAAAAGCTATCCTCGATGTCTTGCGTGAGCAAGTTGACCTAATCTACGCTCGACCTCCCGTGTGGAAAATCCGCCTATTCCTGCAGAAGTACTGAATCGATGTTTGTCTTTCTGTTTTGGAGACGCCAAGACCGGTAAACTGCACTTTAATCAGGCTCTATGGCAGTAAAACAGAAAAAACATCTTAAAAATTTACCCAGCGTTTCGATAATTTGTAGAACTATCTTCATCAGGGCGAACACAAAATGCTTAGAGATTCGAGCACGAACGTCATAAAATGTGAGCGCTTCAGGTGGCAGCGTGCCGATAAGAACTCAGGAGCGTTGTTTAAAAAATAAGACGGTAAAAACAACTATAATACGCAACGAGCGGTGTTCGGCAGGACCTTTTTTCATTCATTGTGTTTTCATGACTATTTATGTGAAAAGATTCAGTCAACCGATGTGTGTCATGCAGTACTTTGTTTAAAAGTCCAACTCCTCTGCATTTTCCCAGTCCATTCTATGATCTAAATCGAATGTATGTTGGGTTAGGGCACTTCTGTCAAAACGTTTGATTTTTACGTGCATGGGCTTGATGTTTTTTTGCGTGTTTCTTACTAGGCTTCCCACGGTTTCTCCTATGTATTGTTTGTTGCAGTCACGGCATGGAATGGAATTGTGTGTTGCCGCATACAGGAAGAGAAGAAATCGCACAACCAGGGTTTTAGAGCTGATTCGGCGGTCGGGTATAAACTCCGGGAAAAGAGAATCTAATACTGGAGATTTTCCTGGCTCTAGATGGTTGAGGGCGATAACACGCTCTCCTGGCCTGAAAGGGTCAGAGACCTTCCATAGGTCAGACACCTTTGAGTTGACAAGCCTTGTGGACACCGTCTTGTGTGTGAAGCGATGGAGTTTAGTGAGACGAGGCACAGGCAAGATGAGTATCTGGACCTGCCATTAAGTTAGTTGATGGTTCTCCACACCTCGCGGCTGCAGTGCTAGATGACTAGAAGTCGATGAAATTGACAGCTTCTTCCCATCGCTTCTGCCTCTTCTGGTTCTGGTTGAGCCACGAAAGTAGGGATGAAGCAGATCTATCAGGGCTAGTCCCCACTGGGGCTCGGAGGAAAGAAAAGGAGCAACAAAAGGTCTCGCACTCTCTTTCCCAACATGGCACATAGTTCCTACGACTGCCACGTGGGATAGATTGTTTAACCGCAAATAACAGGCTCTCGCATAGTTCCTGGTATGCCTTCTTGATGTTCGTTGTGTCCGGAGTTGGCAATCTCTCAAAGGATTTTCCTGTAAAAGGGCAACAGCGATTCCATTCATCTCTGCAAAAGTTTCAACTCTTTACCGGCGGATCGCTGTAGGCAGACAAGCTCATACGTGGTCGGTGTAGCAGCCCGCGGCGCAAATGCGTTTTAAACAGCTCAGACTGGTCACTATAATGGCGGTTCCACTGTTCCACACCGTTACGGGCTGGTAAACCGAAAAAGGCAGGTGAACGCTCTATTCATTGCATATTTTGTGTTCAATAGCAAAAGTGCGCTGTTGCTGCATTATAAAGTCAAAAGTAGTCAGTGCTACCTGGTGGATTTGTGGTTTGTTTCATATTTTTAATGCTTCTTTTGTGTCATAAATTTCATATTTTTGATGTTGAAAACTACCAGCCTTTCTTGTTTATATCACTTTTGAAGAATACCAGATTTAAGTACTTTTTCTGTACATTCCATAAAAGTCAACTACATCACGTTTTTCTCTGTGGAGTAAGTTCAATGCAGTTTAGTTGAAGGTACTGCGAAACGATAAGTCACCATGAAAGCTGTGCCAGTGCTCTTGTAAAAATTTACGTAGACAAGCGCAATAAACTCGAGAGAAAAATCTGCAAGGAAACACAGGGGATAGGTGACTAGTGGTAAACGTTTTCGGTAAAGGCAATGATTTCTAAGTACTTGATATACATTCATCAACCATTGCAAGTTTAAAAAATCACGCCAATAATCTACAGAGATAAACTGGCTCTGTCTTTAATGCGTCACGGGCTTATATTGATCAATTAATTAGGAAACAAAATCGCAGAAATAACTTAGGATATGCAGCCCATATTTGAAGAGAAACGAGAGGTATCTTGGAAAACTTTCAAACTTAAGACGAACAATTTTTGTTACACAAGTTGGTACTTGCAATGTAGCTTTCGAGAAACTTGTCATCATCGTTTGCAACAAGAATTGCTTCGTGCGCTTGTGAAGGAATCGGAAGAATTAAACCTTCGATTCATACATTTTTGCAACGACATCAATAGTTTTGATTATGGAAACACTTGGCTGTGTCAAAACAAGGAGCTGATGTTTTGATCTATTCGTTGAATGTACAAAAACTATTGCGGTTTGATGGTATCATTGATGGATCATTTTTGCCACTCACTTTGTGTAAACAAGTTCACCAAATTTCGGAAACTACACAACAAAAGGATTGCTGGGATGGCGATGGTATCTTTCGTAATTTGTTTCCATGACTGGACAATTGTTTGGTTAGAAAAACACTAGAAAAGTGTAAAGAGCTGTCATTTACTTCAGGTTGCTACGACGCTTGGAATGACGAAGAATATCCTAATGGAGCTAGATACAATCGCACCAGATTCATGAACGATGACGGCTCCATAGTAGGAGTCTACAGTTGTATTTGCCAGAACTCGATGATGCGGTGCTCAGGTATAGTTATCAATTTTGAAATATTCGAAGAACGGAATGCATAATTTTGGCTCAGTTGAATTCATGTAAAGTAACGCTTTCTATTCGCTGTCACTTTATCCCAACTACTTGTGATTGGCTAGAGTTAGGCTCAGGGCCTATGGGAGAGGGGTCCAGCAGGTACATTGTTCCGGGGACCGACAGCTACGGAGGGGCCCGAGACTGAAGGAACATTTGAGTGTTTGTTACCAACAAAGTCAGAATAATGTAGCGAAATTAATCCCGGTGATGAAACTGGTTTGGCCTAAAAGATTTGGTAAGCTAGTGTGATGTATTTTAATGTGAATTGCTGGCAGCGCATTTTCCTGATATGATGCATTAATACATGTTGACAGTAATTATTTTTGTTGAACTTAAACGTTGGCCTCTACTTTGTCGAATTTAAGACAACCGCGATTACTGGCCCAGTCTGTCCCTTGAACTGAATTTTCCTTTGCGTTTTTCATTCTCAAACAAATCTTTAATAAAACTCTCTCCAATAAACCAAGAGTTTCAAACTAAAAGATACTTCAAGTGAAATTTGAATGGAAACATGCCAGTTCACGATAAAATCCAACCTAGCAACAGTAGCCCTCGAATGTTGCACATACTGTATATTTCAGATAACTAAAAAGTTTAAAATTAACAAGTAACTGCATTGCAGGACGCAAGTGCTTTTAGTGCACCGCGGGGTTGTGCTGTGCATTTTGCTCATTATTAAACTTGTACCGCAAGCTGATACAAGGTCGAATCCAATGTGAGCTTAAGATTAGCGGACAGACCCAGAAATCTGAAAATTTCGAAACCACACCGGAGAAACTAACCACTTACAGTATTTCGACAGAATTCTTTAAAGAAGTGGTCGCAGGCCTGTGGCCCGTGTGACTATTTCTTGTGGCTCGCGGTCAAAAATTGAAGCAATAGTC
>JGI24022J15233_10003724_pt1 | contig 15339 bp, 10 predicted proteins | sample Ectturendosymbi2_FD_15233 | JGI IMG/M metagenome (IMG submission 15233)
CACGGCAATCTTTGATGTCATTGGCCACGTAGCAAAGAAGCATGATAAGCAGTGGCGTATCTGACGGGGGGGACAAGGAAGCGAGCCTCCCCCTGGCAAGCTAAATGTAAAAACTGGTTCCCTTTAGTTGACATTTTGATATTTATTATTCTTTAGGTTGTTGTTTTTTTGCGTTTTCCGGAGCATTCTCGTTTTTTTATGCAGTATGAACATTCACGACATCCAGAGATGCACTATCATTTCATAACTTTTTCTGAGTTTTGGCTCGTGGGCCCCCTACCGTTATCAGTGGGCCCCCTTCAGCTAGGTTTTGCCCCACCTGGATCAAACCTCTAGTCACACCACTGGTGATAAGTACGCGCGTTGTAATCAATGTTCCGTCCAATTTTTAATAATGCTGCGCGGGAAAACAAGCGGGTGCGCTGAATCACAATTTCACTGAGCAGAAGTTATTAAATCTATTACACAGTAAGATGTGTTACAGCGCTAAGCATTGCTGCAATTGCGCAGAGGATCTTAGCAGCTGCGCAGGCGCGCAACTTAGAGGGAACATTGGTTGTAACATGGGCAACCGTTTTAGCAAATTTTCTCCTATACTATGTGGACACAACGAACCAGTGAAAAGCGCATGGTGAAATAACGCCGATAGAGTTGTAAAGTGGATCCTTTCAACATCAACAGCAGTCTGAAACTCTTACTGCTGGTAAATATATCTCATAGGGAGCGCCTCATTTGTGAAGGAAACACGCACAAAAGGTTACAATGTTTGGTTTTTTAATCAGCTTTCTACATACCATTCTGTTCTGAGCAGTTTCATGTTGTGCAACATTGGCTTGTGTTCGATGGCAGGATTATTGCGCTTATAACTAAATTTCGAACGTCACCAGTAACAAATTTCTGTGCCCATTTTGAACATAAATGGAAATAAGCCAATGAGACACATATTTGCGAGCATGTGACCTCAAGTAGCTCGTACATCACGCCACCCGAAACCATGGCAACCACAGTGACGTCAGCAACGTAAGTGCCGTTGGGTTTTGATGACGGCAGGCAATGACAAGCACTTAAACAAGCTCCAGCAGCAGTACAGCATCTGCATTCGAAGTTTTCCCAAACAAACATGTTTGTGCAAAAATCATCTGGTGTTGTTGGTTCAAGTCAGGAAAGATAACAGGGGGTAGATTTAAATTCTTTCCACACAGACAATGTTTAGTTCGAATTATTAATTATCAAAGAGGCTTTACAGCGCAACAGTAGCAGTACAGCACCTTAACTGCTATGGTGTTCTTTAAGCAACTTGCTCTACTTTGATTTAAATTAAACGACTAGTCCCACAATTGTTAAGTTTCAAGCTCAACAAAACTTATTCGTTCACTTCTTTTTCATTGTTCACCGAACAAGTTGGAGAAAATGTTTCGCTATAACTATGAAACAGCAATCAGACAGAAAATTAACTAGCTTACCAACTGCTCGCTTATCCTAATGATCGATTGTTGTTTACCGGCCTATGCTGACGTATACAACGCATACTCTGTGGTGAACTGCGTTTACGCTTCATTTGATTTTTGCTGGCGAGGAAACAATTGGTTTTTGACACGTCCAACAAGTTCTCATTGGAATCTTAATTTTTTTGTTGTTTACGCACATGATATCAGCAAACCACTTGTAACAGGTGTGCATTGAAACAGGGCAGGACTCAGACATTAGCGCGTCTCTGTAATCAGAATCACCTCCTGAACCACACTTAGGCTAATGTACACCCAGTTTTATGATGTTTTTGAACCACTTTTACTCAATTTGTCAATATCGCTTCAGAAACATATACTCAATCTGTGTTGCTCAAGTTAAAACCATCAACGGCTTTCTCCTTAATTCACAAGAGGGGAAGAAACTACTCGATATCGTGGTTTATCCAGTTTTCCGCAAAAAAAACTGGCAAAAAGCCATTCGTGTAAGTAAGACATGTCGTTGTGATGTGAACCACTTGAGTTTCAAGAGATGCAATACCTGTCTGCACTCCAAGTGGATGAAACCTTCGCTCAAAAGATTTTTTTACATGAAGATATTATACAGAAGTTTTTGCTAGCAGTTGTACAATGCGGTTATCCAGGCGCGTCTGGGGTCAAACAGCTCTCAAGACCAAAGTAGCTCCTAAACATGTAGAATAAACAAAGAAGGGAAACAAATTTTCGTCAATGTTTGCTAAAAGTTTACTGATTGGGAAAAGGACATCATTAACCCCGATTATCAAATTTTAGACACCTTTTCGAAAACTACCCTTGAAATTGCACTAAAAATTCAGTTCTTGATTAAAAAAAAAAACATAAAAACATCATTCTGGGGCAGCGCCAGCCACGGTTATAGAGCCACTGGCAATCAGTGATAACCTACAATTATAGGCGTTTGACTTCACATCGACGAGGAAGCTGTGGCGAAAGCGACAGCCATCACCAAACTGTGACGAAGAATGCTAAAAAGCAACTCAATGTGCTGCGTAACATATGGTAGAAGAGACGTTCTGAGAAATGAGGATTAGGAGTATTGGTAGACTTTCATGCGTGTAATCATTTAACGGTCGTGCATGAGATTTTGTTTGCTTTGCTGACGTAGCGCGTCAACTGAAAGGTCACTGGCAATCCACTGGGCAGTCGAAACATGGGCCTTCCTGCAAGTTACCTGAAGCAACCCAACATCACGCCACCAAATACCACGAAAACCGCGGTGACGTCATCAGCTATGGCGAAATCGGCTCTGCGAATGAAAATGATGGAGGAGAATTCGAGGAACTCGCAAAATGCTATAATGTTACTGAACCAAGGCACAGACGTCGTTTAAAGAGCTCTTTCAACGACGTCCGAGCCTTGGTTGTAGAACAAAATTGAATGGCGCGAGCAATTTGACGTACCCGCTCAACACAACGATTTGTCCTACTTCACGCAATATCAAGCCGTATAAACAAAATGTGGAAGAACATTCTTCAACTGTGTTTATTTCTGTGTGTGAAAAGCGCATTTAGTTCACGCTATTAAACTGACTTGTACTTGGAATAAGTTTGAAAAAGTAAATGCTTTTCAAAATCGATTTTAATGCAGTGTCCGTGTTCAATGTTTAGATAATACGCTTCTCGCCGGTTTATTAGTTACGTAATGACAAATCTAATTTACTGCACATTAGGTTAGGTTCAAATTTCGAGCTGAATAACAGACAGGATAAGACCAGTGTGAGTAACAGAGCGCTTGTTAAAGCACTCGCACCTTACACAACTTCATGGTGAAACCCACAAGCAAAATGCAGTCAAGCTTTCCGAAATGTATTGAGCAAAACTTAACGGTTCTACAAATCTAATATGTAGGAAGGGTTCATGTTAGATTTCGACTAAAGGGCTAAAAGCTGCTTTTTACGTGTTTTTAGATTCATTCTTCGTGTGCAACGAGTTGCAATTCTAGGACTGAGTACTTTTTTTAGAAACTTACTTAAACAGTTTTTCTTTTCTTTCTGCGGTGCAGAAAGAAATTATGTCTGAAAAAGGCCCCAAAAGTGCCAAGCATGTGGTGACTGTAGGGGTTTTTCGGCTACGCTTAGGCGACCATAGTTTGCATTTGTACAAACAAATCGCGAAAAGAGGCCATCATAACACTTTGTAAGGTTGCCACAAATCTAACCTTTGAGAGCCACCGTTTACGTCCCAACAATCAAATGTTCACAAACCACAATATTAATTTGTAAAAACGGAGTTATAATAGGCAAGAAAAACTGTGGGCAGGGTGGACCATTTTTTCTTATTGCTGTACCGCTTTTGATGAGGCCTTCTGCTGCCCAAAATCCTAGAATGAGATCAACATGAAACATTTACTGTTATTCAAACTTCAATCTTTGAGTTTTGCGCTTTAGTTCACAACAAAGTGTTCATTTTACATGAGATGTAACAAAACTGAGAAAAAGTTTGTAAATATCTGAAAAAATAAAAAATGATTTAAAATTCACAACAATTTCTTTGGATATTACACGCTTGCGGGCTGAGAGATTCAGCGGGACCCCTTTCCAATGCCATCTTCTTAAATCCAGGAGTGATTGGCGCAGCCATGTTAGTGATTTACGAGCAGACAGTTTATGTAAAGAATACATCGGCTATTCGTGCTGGGACCTACTGTATATTTATTTGTGGCCAGTGCAACAAGTGGTGACCAAACGTATGTTCCTTCGACAAGATATTAGCGGCCAGTCAATGTTTTCTAGGCGAAGCTCAAGCAATACAGGAAGTAATTTTTTGGAAACGAAAACTACAAATGATGGGATAAGTGGCACATTGAGTTGAGCAAGCACCACTAAATCTGGCAGGCAGTTTTCATCCCAGTCGGTTCATACCGAAAACCTGCAAAAAATTTCTTGTTGGCTGCACTGTCCAGCATCATACTAGGAATTAATGGACAGTTTTTTGAAGGAAAGGCTCACACGCGGTCTGCAATTGACTTGCCACCAATGCAGCATTCCCTTCGCAGCTGTAGCCGCGTGGCTCCTGGGCAGAGAAAACGGAGACATGCGCCCACAGTCAACACGTGACATTTCAAAGGGAGCAAAAAACGAGTGTAAAGACAATTTATTATTTCTTTTTAAAAATTGCTTTAGTTGACGTCATACCGAGATACCGAGAAAGTAATTAGTCAAGTTCAAGTTACAACAAGGAAGTAACTATTCTGTAACTATTGCGCCATATGTATGCAAGGCAAACTACAGAGTTGACGGAAAAGATGCTGAACTTGAAACTATTAAGTTTCAAAACATTTTACAGTCTGAATAAGCCAATTTTCAACACTGCACCAGAATGATGCCACGGGTAGAACGTTAGGCAGTGACTTTAGGCAGTGACTCGAGGTTGTGATATGAAAGCAGTGTTGCTTCAAAGCCTGGCGTTTGTAGAGGAGAGAGCCAGTGGTGGAAAAGTAGCGGGCCAAAATTCAATCGTTCTTCAAAACAGCAGGACTTATAAATTGCTTGCTCTACCTTCCAAAACAGTAAAATGATTTCCGTTATTTTTTCCTCAAAAAGAGAAATCAACATCAAAAATTTGATCAATTTTTTCTGAAGCCGATTAGTAACGAAACATGTTATTGTAACCGTCTTTGGCCTAATTTTTATTTTTTGTTTTTGAAAATGCGCAAGCACTGCCTGTCATATACTGTGCAAAAACAAGAATAAGGGCACTAATACTGAAAAAGTGTGCTATTTCAGGGGGTACCGGAGTTATTTTGGGGAAAATTGCATCGACTTGTATCATCCGGATCCGCACTGCTGCTATGAGGGAGGAGCAATTCCATGGGGAGGAACAGCCGCAAGTTGCTGATGTGATAGGACAGAAGTGTTCCCTACACAAGCCGTTCGGTTCGAGCTTTTGACAGCAACTATTTTTATACTTGGCAAGATTCAATGATTCATTAGGTAGAACAGTGCTGGAAAATAGCACTCTTGTGTAATAACTGCCAATTTTTATGTCTTTTGTAACAAATAATCGCCCTGTTTAAGGCAGAACATCTAAATAATCTGATGTGAACACCAGCAACAGTTACGGACTGAAATATGAACGGAAAGAAATAGAACCTCTTCCCAGATGTGTTCAAAAGATAATAAAGCTGCAAGACATGACGTTCGCAAGTCGGCTGTGCTGGGCAGGTGACCTCGCCCGAAATTTTCAAAATCACGATTTGTTAAGTAGAACAACGAGTTACCATCATTTTACCCCCATGAAATTATCAGCTGGTTGCGGCCCTGGTCCAGATCAAAGGCAATGCTCTAAAAAGACTGCGTTCGAGGGAGTTAATTTGTATTAGGCTCCATGTTAACCACAATACTTTGAATTTATCAAAACTATCATAGCTAAGATTGAGTGCCTGTTAGGAGAAATTAGGTCCGGCAATTATCCAACTCGTGTCTAGTTCGCGCTCAAGCTAAATCTACAAGGACAGCCTTAACTGTGTACATTGAAAGGTGACAGCGTAGGTTGCCCTGAAAATATTTGTTTTTTTCTGTCACATGCCGTTGTTTGGTTAGTTATCACACCAGTTATTTTCATATTATAATTATATTACGCACTAATAGTATTTAAATAAACAAACACAACTTTTTTAATGCTAGTAGTTTCATTCAATATTAAGGGAAAGAATACTAGTGACACAGCATGCAAAAGAAAGAAATAAAAAGTATATAACAAGGCATGCAAACGAATGCAAATAACTGGTTTCGTAATACAATAAGTCATGCAGTGTGTCTTATCACCAACTGACCGTCGCGTCGCGTTAGTAACCAAATCATACGCATGCGCTATTCGCAGTCATTCTTTCACACGCAGGCGCAGTCATCCACACAGTTGCATCCGTTGCTATCACGAATGCCTACTGAGTGTGGCGATGCTTCGTCAGATTATTTTCTAAATCTAGGTTTTCGTTTTTCATTTTACCTTGGGTTAATTAATTGGAGCAATTTAACTGTGTCAACTGTCCACGTTTTGGAATATCTTGCGCATTTACCATATGAAATTTATTATAATTTCTATTGCAAGTGATTCAATTCAAGCGCGGGTTTATCAGTTGTTTAACAAACGCGTCAGATTCGTGCAATGTACCGCTCAGTCTCTTTACTGAGGGAGCCTTCAATCATCGCAGGCACAAGATCGTATTTGCCTAAAACCAGGGACCGAGTTTGCTAAAAAACTTTGGGGGGGGACAAACCTTATTGTTTGAGCTTCGATGACGCCACCATGTTCACTCAACCGTAGTACGACCTTTTTGTGACCAACCTGGGGGCACATTATGGAATTGATACCTGGCTATGCCCATCGTGGTGGTATAGCAAATAGTGTATACAAATATACAATGGTGCTATATCTGGACATTCAGCACTTAGCACTGAATTGAATATGAAAACACATTAATTCTGAGAGCTTAAATAGACAAAATTATGCTAAAAAATTGTGATAATCAATTCAAATTTGGTCAGTTTCGATATCAAATCAAAAACGAACCACAAGATTCGTTGGTAAATAAATACCAGCAGTGCAACCAGGCGCGTAGCCAGAAATTTTGTTAGGGCTGGGGAAAACAACAACCGAGTTTCAACATTTAAATATTTTTAATGCTCCATGTTTTTACAGCATCATCCATGAAACGTGCATGTTTCTGGCGTTTTCTCCTGAACAACTGTGTTCAGATTCAAGCCGACAAACAAAAAGTTTGCTTTCATTGAATTGACAAGTTTTAAGCTTTGACAGTAAAGTTCCAAGCTTCTGCTCTGGATCAATGCCACCATTTGCTCATAAACATTTCTTGCAAAAGCGCTAGTAAACCTCTCAATGCCCAATGTTGCACTTGAGGAAGAAGTCATCGCGGCCACCATTACGATTGCGCTTATATTGTATTTACACGNTTCTGATGTACACCACACAGCACGTCCAACCGAAGCCGAACAGCGACTTTGCTCTGAGGCATTGACATCCGAAGNAGGTCTTCTACAAAACTTTCGCGGATATAAGAAGTGGATCGCGTTGTCATCTAATTTTTGAGCATTTAATTCACGTCTGTAGTTGATAACCGTATACGCTAGAGGCTTTCAACGTGTTGGAAAAATGTTTGGATTTTTGATAATCCGTAAGATCTTTTGGCTATGTTCAACCTGTTCCGTAAAACCTTTGTAGCTAGTTTAAACTTACTTCTTTTAAATTGTTTGATAAGACTTTGCTAAATTTAACTGACTTCATTGAAATATAAGATGGAACTCAACTGTAAACACAATAGAAAACCAGTATTACAAAACTTATTGACNACGCTCAGCTGCAGGCAAAGATAGTTTAGCACTGNACGTAATTAATTTGTACAAATCACGGGCTTCCTGAAAATACAATAACTTATCTGCGGAATTTGAAGCCCTGATGGTAAAAAATTCAAATTTAGTTTCATTTTAGTCACATGCGCCCAAGCTCAAGGATGGATATTAGGAAAGGATAACGAGGCAGTCGTCTCGGGCCCCTTTTTTTCAAAGATATCGTGCTCCCCTTTGAGAGTTTTGCACCACTATTTAGTTAAAAAGGTTATGTACCACTCTTAGAGCCACATTTGAAGAAGCTCTGAACCAAGTGATATGTTTTTCAAAATAAAGCAAAAATTCTGGGAAATGTGCCACAGGAGGCAGCTTTCATTTGTGAAGCTGCAAAACCTTACAGAATTTTATTCCTTTTGTATGTGTCTTATGCTCTTGAATTCAGTTCATAAATTGAAATGTGAAACAAATTTAACTCTTTTATCCACGTAATCCCACATCTACCTTTCACAATGGCGATGTTTTGGAGCCCCTATCTGAAAGCCTGCCCCTATACTTTATTATGCACCGCAGTGCAAGTTATCTCAGTATCTGAAAGTAATGGAAGTGTCAATTCTCTCAGCCCTTGCAAAATGAAAAGCATCTTGCTACTTACGTTAGATTTTGCTGTTGACTCTTCTCGTTGCAGTTAAATGATTTCAAATAATTTACTGTAGGTAGGGTGGCAATTAACATCAGATGAACGTTGAAACACTGAACTTAAAAACAGCACGTCGGAGTCTAAAATCTTGAAAATACTGATTTTTACTCGCCGGCAAGGTAAAGGGAAATCATTGATGACAACGTTAAGGCTCCAATAATTGTGATTGAACCGTCACAATACATGTCATCACAAACAAATATCTAGAATGAATACTATTGTTGCTAATCAGTCACTATGGAGCAATGAAGAAGACTTTGAAACTGAATCGCTTCTTAGCCAAAGTTTGAGCTTCAAGACATATAAAATGTGTATCACCGCCATATTCACGCATGTAGTTTTAGAACTGTGCAAAAACAAAGTCTACGATATTGATTTAAGGCTACGCTGACATTGGATACAAGGATAGGTTATATTTGTAACACCCACGGTTATCACAGGGGAATTTGCGATGGTCTTGCAATGAAGATTAGCTTACATAACCTTTAGGTGGAATGCAGCAAGTTGGTGCGCCACAAACAGCTGCGAAAAACGTTGCTCCAATTGTTTTTATTTGCGGTCATTGATTAACATGATTACAAAAGGTCAGATACAAGTTTGTGTTCGACTAAAAGCTGAAGTAGAAGAGGTTCCTTGAGGCAGTTTTGTTGATTTGGACTGAAATATTTCTTTGGCTTGTCCTTCAAATATTTTATTAGCCAGAAAACATTGGAATTGGGGGTGGCATTGCCCCGTTGTCCCCATAGCTACGCGCCTGGTGGCAACCGTATTCTGATTGCAGGCTACAGACCAGCGCAGGAATTCTCGATTGAGCGAAGTTCACGTGCACACCGATTCGGTAATTCAAATTAACTAACACAATTTTCAACAATCATGAGAATTCAGTTTACATAGGAAATCTGCACACTGTGTCTACAGATAATCCAGTGATAATGCTCATTTTTCTCATTTATTCCCTGATTTTATGGTAGGGAAACGCTTCCAACAGTAATGTCACCATGAGATTTGCACAGACATATTACTTTTTATCACAAAATGTTGGGGGACAAAAGATATTATGTCCCCCCTTTCCAAAAGTTGGGGGGGACATGTCCACCCGTCACCCTCATAAATTCGGTCCCTGCCTAAAACCATTGGTCAAGGTCGCATGACCATTGTTTGACAAAGCTCCCATTGTCAAACAGTTTCTTTACACCGTTGCTTGTAATCGACGAGTGCCAATTTCGTCGTTGGTGCTGTATCTTGTTATGAACCGTCATAACAATGCATTGTCAATATCGTACCGAGAAAGGAGGGAAAATGCTCTAATTGCTTTTTTTACACCCAACTGCTTACCACGAGGGTTAGACTGAGGGGAAAGCTTGCCCCTTTCTTTAAGTAGAAATCGTTCTACTGAGACAACCGTTTTCGATCACGTCTTAGATCGCTAAGACAGACACAGCATTTCGTATTTATCATGAAAACATTTCGTGATGAGCACAGGTATTGAGCAGTTATTCTAATCTGATAACAGTCTTGAGCCGAGCTTTAAACCAGTGGCGTGCAGAGTGTGAGGGGGGCGAACGGGGCGACGGCCCCGGGCATCCAAGGCAGGGGTGCAACCAGAGCATGAAATTATAAAACTTAAAGTGCTGTAACTAGATGATTTTTCCTGCTGCATTGCTACTAACTCAAACTTCAGGGATGCTCAGGAAACCTTAAAATGCTATACGAGTTGAGAAATCATGGGTGTAGTAATGCAACCTCAAATTTGATTACATTTTCCTGCGACGTGTGACATCCGTTATTTTCGCATCAAACTATTTTTGACTTCCCGACGTCCACTTTTTAATGACTTGCACAACAAAATCGTATCGCAGCGGAACATAGGCAATATACACAATTTCTGCACTGTAACCCCAAAAGAAGATTTTTAGAGGGGAATTTTTGTTTGTGCGTAGAAAACATCATGTGCGTTTTAGATCCGTCTTTTCTTCATATCAGGTCATGGTGCAGGAAGACTGTTCACATGCAAGGTTTCGGTGGCCATATTTGGCCAAACACTTTAGCACTTAAAATCACATTGAAATGTTAAGGAAGTTAGGGAAGGTGCACAAAATTTGTTACACATCACAAAACCCTGGGTGGTATAGTAGCCCAACTTTCTATATATAGACTTTCAGGGATATTTTTGTAAAATACCTCTGGCACCATTCCACTTGTCTCTGAAAATCAGGACAAGCCATGGAAACACAGGTTTCTAACATTTTCCTAAGTATATAAAATCAACGAAAAAAGCCCCAAGATGGTGGCCCACCTTAGATTCCTGAGCAGGGTTTTAAATTTTGCAAAATTTGTTTTTTTGTCAACACTGGTTTCACGCATTCAAATGCCAGTGATTCTCACTTTCTTCAATACCATGCAGGGACCTATAGCCTACTCTAGGTGTTTGGCGCACACCCAATCAAACTGATAGTGACATGACTTTTTCCAGATCGTGCGATCAAGGGAAAGTCACAAAAAGGATTGAATTATGAGCGTTTAATTGATTTTCTGAGCCAATTTCAAAACTTTCCTATTTCATCTTGCATGATTTAGCAGACTTTTTGATGACTCACTAGTTTCCCGTTTCGTTTTTTAGATGTGGTAACACTGACTGTGCGCTAACACAGCCGCACACCTGTACTTGCAATATGTGCATCTTTTCGAGCTTCGTCGTTAATTGGCAGTTCAAGCGGATTGGTTATAACGGCTCACACAAGCCTGTATTTGTTTTGTCCCCTCAGTAGTTGTACATAAAACAGCCACTTAATAAAGAACAAAAGTTTTCTTGCGTACTTCATGCGCATTCTCAATTCTTGTGCAGTTTCGTAAGTTTCAAACTGTCAACCCTGGGTGTCCGCAATTCCAGCCGCATATACCTTCTCTGTTCGACTGGTATTCGACGAGCCGTTCGCGCAGGTTGATATTTTTGCAGTTGTTAACTGCCCTGTCATAGCATTGAGTGTCTTTTACTCCACTGTTTTAATGGGCCAATCGCGCCTTATATTTTTGTACCTGTGAAATGCGCTGACGTAGAACTGAGTGTGCTGTACTCCCTTCTTTTAACGACTTGCCGAATATTTTTGCAGTTATGAACTGCTCTGTCTTAGCGTTGAGTGCTGTGCTTGGCTATACAGTCTCCTATCTTGGAGCGTTGATAATTAAATTATGCTTATTACTAGGGCCATTTAAAGTCATAAAAGTTATATTTTTCTGTGCTTCAGGAAGCTATGAAACGAATTTTAAAACAAAAATCGCACCCCTACGCAGTCTATCACAAACGTTATAAAGTCATAAAAAATCATATTTTCCAAGTTAGGTCATAAAGTCATATTTTGCATATATTCAGCGTAATTCAATAAGGAAACCATTAAAACCATCTCAAAATACCAGGTGAAACTACTATATCGCTAGGTCTAAGCTGCATCCTGTAAATTGAACCCACTTGGGCACCTTGCAAATGTTGGCAAAAATGTAGGTGAACCAAGTTATTTGGATGAAATGTAATGCACTGCCTAAAAATGCATGTTCTTGTTGCCCAAAAGAAATAAACCAATGCCCATGCGTGTTTTCTATGTGCTTCAAAATGCATGTTTTGCTCATGTTTTGAGCTACTTATTTTAGTTGGCTTCCGCAAACCATAGGCTGCCATCTCTAACGCCTATTTTTTCTGGAAATGCTTCTTTGTACAGTAGATGCATGTTCTAGCACGTTCACTTTTGATTGGTCATATAAAGTCATATTTTCTGAAAGATAAATTCATATTATCAAGGGTTTTTAGGTCATAAAAATTGGCCCTACTTATTCCACTGAAACATTGTACAACAACGAGTATGCATGTTGCATCAACAAACTTTGCCAAAACTCTGGATTGCAAACGTGAATATGACGTTACATTGTGGCGTCACAAACAGCTTATGTCCAGTAACAATATATACCATACACCACTGTTCAATACTAGAAGTTGATAGGGGGCATCCAATCAAGCAGTCACCCCGGGCACCACTAGACCTCTGCACGCCACTGCTTCAAACCCAGAATTGAACACTCATTTTGTCGTGCATTTCCCGGTTCGCCAGAAATGAGACAACAATTTTCTCTTACCTCGGATCGCCAAGGTTTGCTGACATTTCGTACGGGTTTTGAGTCGCCATAACAGTTTTCGTTTTCCACGGGCGAGCAGTACCTCTATAGACCTTAAGGGCTGAACCGACGCGCAAACCCAGAAAGGAAGTTTCTCTCTCGTAGAACCAGTTTGCCTCCCATTCGAGGGCTTGTGGACAACCGAAGGAAATTCCATATCACGTAGCAAAAGCGTACGCGGAAAATCCACCATGTTTAGCCGGCGTAGAGTTCGCTCTACAGAGACAACGTTTTCCTTCCAATCAAGCACTTCGAACCGCGACAACAGTTTCGTTCTTCTTACCACAATCATACCAGACATACACATCGGTACTGGCAAAGTCCTAACCACCACTCGGCCAACATGAAGTTCCTGGTTGATGATCAGATAAGACCCTGGCTTGCCCACAGGCAATAAGCCCAAGATTCAGGAGCCAAACCTGTGGTATATATAGCCAATTTCGGTGTGGGAGCTATTTTTGTCATGATGTCTCCCATCTCTTTCTTTATCTCTTGGAGATTGTTTCAATTTTCTGATTGGTCGATTTTTCTAATTGGTTGCTTGATCTAACCCAGGGATTCCCAACCTTTTTGCGATCTCGTACCACTTGGACACCCCGTTTTGTCGCGCACCACTTCTTCCAGAACAACTATAATTTGATCGAATCTTAGTTTATTTAGAATAATAATACACATTAAAATAACAATAAAAGACCAAAACTAAATGTAATGAGATTTTTTTTGTTTACCTTCCACCAATTGGTCGATGCGTGATGTAAATTTGCTAACAGCGCATCGAAAGTCATAATGTTGCGATACAATGGGAATAGCAGGCTACAGAAAATTTATTTATTTAGAAACAAACCCAATACGTAAACTGGAAAGCTGTGAATCCAGGTTTTTGTGAAAAAATGGGAAGTTACTCGCGTACTACCTGGAAGACCTTCGCGTCGCCAGACCACAGGTTGGGAACCCCTGGTCTAAGCCATATATCCGCCACATGTTCAGGTCGTGCTGAGCGCATGCTCGAGGCGTGCTGGGTCTCGTGCTTTTCACATGTTTCGTCTGGTGACTGGTCTGTCACGCAGTGGTGCATGCTTCAATCATCCTTTTGGTCATATATCGATCACGTTTTAGTCGTATGATCCCACGCATCTTCTTTATCTGTTGGCTAGCATGCGTTAGTCACACAGCGATCACGCGTTGTTCCACACATCCGTCACGCAGCTTTCATGCCTTAATCAGCTCTCTGTGAGTGGTGTTCTTTTCAGAATGAGCTGTTGTTTTCTCTTAAATCTCTATTCATTTCTTTATTTAATCTTCTTTTCTTGAGTTTCGGTGTGCTGAAATATAGCGTGTTGTCTTCACAATTTTCTACTTTTTGACTTTTGGTTGCTGTTTTGTTTTTCATTGACAAATATTGGGCTCCGGGACCTAACATTTGGGTCCATGAGTCGTGGCTACTGGTCTCACACTTATTCATCCAAAGTTGGATCTGAAACAAACAAAAGACATATTGTCAGTACATAGTCACTCTGACAGCAAGACTATGCTTCAACGCAGTTAAAGTCAACCGTAACTTTATCAAAATAAGAACAACGAAAAATCGAAACAAACAATCAAAACAACGTTTTAAAGATCAGGATGAAAGTAAAGTGGGAAGCCCCATCCGACGATGATGAGAGAAAAAACATTTAAAGGTCCTTGTTTCAGGAGCTTCAACAACGTACAGAGACGAAAAAAGAGCGGAAATATTCGATGGAGCTGTCGCTTGTTCAAACTGCTCGGGTACGTAGAAGCAACTCGGAGCTGCGCAAAAACTGTTTGCTGCTCTTTGACAAATTGCTACATACGCACGTTTGTTGAATAATTTTTTTTTCTTATAAAGAGTTATGTTTGACTGTGACCCACGTTGTTACGATCGTGCACGAAAGGTGTGTGTTCCACCTTTTATATGTGCATGCACGCCGGTACTTGCACGTCTCCTAGCTTTTTGCAACACCTGATAACCTTTATTAACATTATGCAGTGTGAGCGATTATGCGTAGTAATATCAAGATGATGAAGCTCTAAAGCTGTTAAGAAGAGTTTTTTTCACGAGGAGAAAGCAAGTTTTCAAACCACATTTGGTCCCCCCACTCTTCTCCAAGTAAAAATGCCATGATTCGCCTTCGGAAATTCTCGCATGAATGTAGAAGGCCTTTGCCATAATAAACAGATTGACTAACAGTATCCCGCTTACCAGTGGTATGTGCGGTAATCGGAAAAAAAGGAAAAGGTTATCCTGTCTTTGGTTGGCTGAAGACGTGGCTTCTAATAACGGCATTTCATTCGTGACTGATCTGGTTCATCACAACTGCAGAACCAGCCCACAGCGAATAGTGAATGTGGAAATGGACACACAATAGTAATCTTCCTGCACCAAATGGCTATGCTTACGTAAATAACGCGTCATTTGAGCAAATACGTCAGCCGTCAAGACCCTTCTCAGATTACATAAAGCAAACCAAATCATATTTGAGCCACCAAGATATTTTCCAACGTGTCTACCCACGTGAGTGGTATGACCAGGCCCGTAACCAGCTTGGGACACCAGGAGGGGCGTAGAGTTTTCTGGGAGGGGCCCAAATTTTTTAAACTATGTCCAACACATTTTCCCAGGGGGGGCTTCGACCCCTGCGCCCCCCCTG
>JGI24022J15233_10003726_pt1 | contig 15335 bp, 9 predicted proteins | sample Ectturendosymbi2_FD_15233 | JGI IMG/M metagenome (IMG submission 15233)
GTCATTCCGGGAGGGTGGGTATTGGTGACTGGAATTAAAATGCGGAGTCTTGTGGGGTTGTCCCCCCGCTCCGCGTTCCATTGATGATCCGCCCACTGCGCCGCACGTATGTTGCTGTTGTCAGAAAAACTGATGAGTTGCTGTGCGTTGGGTACAAATGGTGCCGCGAGTTGAGGCGCCGTGCATTTGCACTCGATGGACGGGTGAGCGCTGAGTGGAACAGGTGTCCAGGCTCCAGTTTTGCTGATAGGTCGGATTTCGTCGCCGTTGTGGATACAAGCTACTTGAAATGAACAAGTTTGTACAAAATGCACGTCTTATTTCCGTGTTCTTCAGAATTCGCAGTCCAGGCTTGCAAAGTTCCACGTTGCGATGCATGCCGTTATTCATTTCTGACTTCGAACAAAAACCTTTTACGACATTGGGGTCGCTCAAACACGATGCAGAGCTTGTAAAATTCAAAACGAAGACCTGGTTTTCCTGGAAATATGACCAAGACAAAAAGAGGCAATTCGCGTAAAAGTATCCAACAGACTTTTCATATTTCGATACGCTATATGTTTGTGGGGTGCAGTGCCGGGTCCCAATATCTTACGCTACGCTTCATGGCCTGCGAGGTTCGAACTCGGTCCGTGCTGCCCAGAAGGAAGGTGAAGAGCTTGCCATGGCAGGAATGAATTACGAAAATACTCTGATCAACTCTAAAAAACAGTTTTTATAAAATCAAGTTCTGAAACTTTGTAAGTTTAATTCTGATCAACAAGACTAGCCTTTGCCGACAAAGGAATGGAAAAACAGGCGAATGCTATCCATCACTTAAATTTTAAGTTGCTTGCTTTTCGCAAAAACAATTTCTTGCGCAGCAGAAGTCCGTCGCAGTTTCGCGCCTTTCGCTTTACAATGTTTCTACAATTTGATTCGACACCTGGTAGATTCAAGCAACAAATATTTTGCTTTGATATCCCACGCACAAGAAAACCAAAAAATATTTTTTGTAGATTAAACTTGTTTGAAGCCTAGATTTGAGTTCGAGAAACATTGCTCAGTGATGGGTCGAGAAACAATGAACGCTTTATCGACACAGTGGTGTATTGAAGCAAAATATCTTGTTACGCAACAAATATTTTTCAACTCAAAGTAACACGTCGTTGGTCATTTCCGGAAATCAAGGCGTGATCAAGATTCGTGACAATCTCAGATTTTTTTACAAATTTTTGCACCTGATAAAACAAAAGTAGGCAACTGAACAACCGTAAAAAGATATTCTCTGACGAGGCAGGCAAGTAATGCAGAACATGACCACAAGTAAATGCAGTGGGTGTGGTTCAAAGATTGTAGGATTTGAGGTCGAAAGACGTTGCGACAATGTTGATTACATTAACCTGGAAATAAGCAAAGCCTGTCAGTTATTTAGCTTAGAAGGCCTGAAGCACATTTTGCCTAACTTCAAAGACATTTTTCAAAACAATTATGTTAGGTTTTCATTACAGATGTTGCATTACTTGCTAAAGAGCTAGTGTCAGGTGCTGGACAATAAATGAAGTTGAAAATTACTTTTGCAAACTTGAAAAAAACAATTAAATTTAAACTCACATGACAAAAGCGCACCCCAGCAATGTGGAGTCGTAGGAACGATACAATTGCTGTAACTTGAAGCTGGTTACAATTTTTGAAAGTTATTTGATTATGGCTAATAAAAACAAATTATATTCTTTCATGAGTCACGTTGCTTTGCTCGAAATTCTCCAATCCCAGCGCCTACAGTGACGTACAAATGCGGATAGTTGTAAAGGAAATAGATGAGTTGCTGGAGGCAAAAATAGAAAGTCCTACATATCTCTTTCAGACAATACTGTTTCAGAAATAAGTGTGTCAAACCTAGTTAAAAGCAAAAGTGTCGTTAAGGTCGCATTCACCTAGTTTGGTCGATTTTCGTGCAAATGGTAAGTCAAAAAATAGATGATAAAATAAACCGACAATGGTTCACAAAATTAAAAGTTTTTAACAAAACCTACCGATCAAAATTAAGCATTTCTTACTTCTATTTTCTAGAGACTGTGGTAGCAACAAAATGCCTGCTGCAGCTACTGATGAAAACGTTGAAAAGAAGATTTTTGCGTTTCGTTCTATGGCATCTGCGTTTCGTGAAACGCGAAGTCGACTGCTGGGAAATGACGTCATTCAAGAAGTGACGGACAATGGTAAAGTAAATGGCCCTCCCTTGCCACACATCACTTTGCATCAGGTAAAACAATCATTTAAAGACATGCAAGACCGTAACTGCTTTCTTGTTGCAAATTGTCAGAAAGATTCAATTGCTTGATTTTGCGTGTATAGCAATGGTTTCCAATCAGGGCCGTACCGAGGTTAAATGGCGTCCGGGGCGCGAAACAAGTTTGGCGCCCCCATTTTCGAACAACCTAAAGTCTTTTGGGAATAAAGGCCTGCATTGAAGGAAGTACTTGCGACATTGCTCTGAACCCCCCGGCGATTCGATGCCTGAAGCATTGTTCCCCTCTCGCCCCGTCTCTTCACGTCCCTGCTTACAATTACCGTGATTAAAACTATTTGTTTATTCACCGCAGAGGAGAATGATTTAAATATGGCCCAAAAAGTCAGTAAAAAACTTTCAAAAGCAAAGCAGTAAATTTGTGGAGATTTCATTTTATAGAAAAACTTACCGCGAAGCCCAACTGCACTCGATATTCTCACAAAACTACCTGTGGGTTGAGTCAATTTGTAGAAAAAGTGTAAAACGTTCAATCGATTCCACCACAATGACAACATAATATGTTTTGTCTGGAACTCTGAAACAGTTTTTGACAAATGTGAAGTGCTTATGAAGACTAAGATGAAACGTCATATGAAGACTAAGATGAAACGTCAGTTTTTTTGTCAAATTTGCCATGCTTTCAATTGTTTTCTTAAGTTTGCTGTTCTAAAAACATGGTATTGCAATCATAACTTCTCGAGATAATTTTCCAGCTTCAAAATAATGTGATTACAGTATGAATTGATTTCCTCTGCTCCAACATGAAATTTGCTTTAGATTTTTAATCTTGCTCACTTGGCTATTTGCGCGGATATAACAGGCAGCGCGAGATGGAGATGTGGAAATGATGGAAAGGTTGCTCGCGCGGGTTCCGCAGCTCCAGTTTCGAAAGAGGAGGCTGAACCAACGCGACGAGAACAAATTTGCACCGATCCACTACGCTGCCCGGTACAACCGAAGGAACATGATGGAGTACCTGATTAAAAANGGAGCAAGTANGTGGTCCCGTTGTACAAATCAATGGTCGTTCACTCTGTAACAAGTTTGATTAAAAATAATTTCGTTGCAGAAAAGTANTGCATTTATGGCAGGGCATTGAGAATTCCATTGTTATGTGGTTGGTCTGTTATTGTACGCACTGTTTCATTAAATGATTTTCAAGTTGTTTAAAATATTTTTACATCTTGTTATCCCGTTATTCTTTGCACTTAACAGATGTACAGTCCGTGACAGACGATGACAGCACTGCCCTTCATATCATCGCCAAGTACAAGAAAAATTTTTTTTCTATGGAGCACGATGCCAACATAAAAGTACTTATAAGCACTGTGTCTTGTTTTTAAAAGTTTGTAACTATTTAACTATTCTTGTTCAGTGCGTTTGTTGATCCACGTCATTTAAGTTACGACGCTTTTGGTGCTATTGGACGATGTTACACTTTAAATCCATCACTCCACTTTACTCAAATTCAAAGAAAAAGTCTACATAAAGTTAGCTTTATTCAGTACAGTACGTTTTCTGCTTAAAAAATCCGAATAAACTGCTAAGTTCAAGCCCTATCAGATCCCTGCTGAATGATCACAGATGGTGCTTAGCTGCCTTTCAAAAGATTCAATGGTAGTGCTTAAAGATCTGTAGATTGATGCAAAGCGAAGTTGACAAAAATTCTCCACCAATGCAACGTCTTTCACTGCATGTGGACAAGTTGAGCAGGTGTGAAGGTGCGGGAGGCTCTGCAAAATATGCGCAAGTGGCAGAAAGTCAAAATACTATAGAAAATCTTTTTTCTTACATTTTGAAAAATAAAGGAGAACCTTAAAACAGCAAACGGTTATGGGGTAAAACCTTTTCATGCACAGTGGGAACAATCAAAGGATTTTCTAATTTTCATGCAAGTAATTGTTTTCACAGATCTTTAAAAACTGACTAAGATTTTCCACAAAGACATTTGTTTGAGGCGAATTCAACTTGCGATGTGCTTTTCTTGACGTTTCATATGAACTCCTGTATCCTCAAAGATTTTCACAGAATTTTGATACGAGTCTCTTGGAACACCACAGATTGGTCATGTGTGAATTCCTATAACAAGCATTTTTCATGAGGTTTCTTTTCTATATGATACACTTAGCACCTTTGCTCAACTTTAATAAAACTCGTCCATGACGTTTTTCGTTGAAAGCCATCAATGATTGGTTAATCTTTGTTCGACACTAATAAGCGGGATATTAAGAAAAATATTAGGAAAACTTACTGTTGAAGTAATGTAACTTCGATCCGTTATTGAGGCAACGTTGTGAAAGCGGATGATTCTTAAAGTCTTGCTGAGGACCTTGTCACCCAAAAAAACGTAAGGAAAGGCTCTCCCAAGGTGTGTTCCAAAGTTGAAAGTTTAATTGCTCCGTGTGCAAGTATTGGTTACGAAACGTTTGAGCTGTATACCAGTGTGCCATCACTGCCCAGCTCTGCTGAAAAGAAATCATCTCTAGTAGTGTATTGTTTCTGGTGCAGGTGATGTTACGAAATACAGCGCTGTTAACATTGGTATCAAAGTCGTTTCTATACAACAGAAAGAAAACCATCAGAAAGAAAACCACTCCGAAAAAGAAAATGAAACCGATCAAGAAGACGAAAGTGAACACCTGAGTTGTGTGGAGTTACTGGTGCAAAACGGAGCGCAAGTCAACGCGAAAGACGCATCCGGTCAAACACCTTTGCATCTTTCTTGTGCTCGTGGCAACGTTGCAGCAGTCGAACAACTACTAGCATGCCAGGGAATTGCTATTGAGGTAAGAACGCCAAGATGTCGAAACAATTTGTGCCAAGATCAAGGAATAAACCTTGATACAAATAGAAATACCTGCTGTAAGTAAATAAATAAACGAATGGCGGAATAGTTGAATAAACCTTTAAAAGTAATAAACACAAATGTGAGACGAATGAACCTACATCTTCAATAATAAACGAAAAAAGGTATTAAAGTGAACAACCAGTTGCCGTCAAAACGTCTCTGAAATATAGTGAATGTTTTCTTACTTAATGACCAGTTTAATGAAATAGAATTAAAATCGCCAATTCCACACATTGATTAATTATGCTCCAGATCAGTTGCATCACAAAAACTCGTGCAAATTTTTTTCGATCGTCCTCACCAGTCCCAAGTTTTCCTTTTGTCCGTTCTCTGTGATAGCATTTATCAAGTTATTGAGTTATATTGCCTAGCATCAGACAACAGTTACGGGTGCCTCGGACTATTTAAATAATCTTAAGACAAAATGTTGATATTGGAGGTTTCTGTAATCTACGTGTGCTGTGTCTAAGAAGCAAAATCTTGCTTTTGCTCAACAAAGCAATGGAAAGTTTTTAAATGGACCTTCTTCTACTTACAACCTTCAGTATGGGAGTGCTTTGTTGTTTCAGGCAAGTTTGAAAATTAGCCACATGAAAGCCAAACCTTCATATGAGTATATAGATTGTGTTGAACGCTTTTGAATCGCTTTGTAATAAAGTTAAGAATTTTGACAGTAAGAATTTTCAATTGTTTTACCTTTCCGTTTTCCAAGTCTTTTTGTCAGCATATGAAAATTGAGGTTCTTATCACCAACCAACCAAATCATTGGTTATTAGCGTTTTTAAAGGACACTTTTAGTTTGTTTTCAAGCTAATTGTTGAAAAAATAAAAGTGGAACACATTAAAAATAATTGGAAAAGGAATTACTCAAATTTCTTTCTTTAATACGTTCAGTTGTTGCAAGCCTACGCAGGGTCTTTGCTCTAAATCCTGTTGTGATACCACTCAATATCAACATATGCGAAATTAATATTTCGACAGATGTCCGACAAACAAGGTATGACTGCGCTTCATCTCGCATGTCTTAATGGTCACTCCGATGTCGTTCGTACTTTGATTGAGGCTGGAGCCAACATGAGGAGCAGAGACAAGGAAATGGCAACCCCGATGCATTTCGCTTGCTCGGAAGGTTCCATTGAGGTTTCCTTATTCTTTAGATATTTTTTTGTTTTTTATCAGCAACTTTAGGCATGTTCTAATGAAATCTGTTTTTCAAGAAAAGCGCCAGTACAGATTTTTATGCAAAACCAGATATGTCCAACCCGCGGCCCAGTCGAAAGTTTTGTGCGGCCCAGTTTAGGTTTTGGCTGCAGTAAAGGTATTCTACACACTGGCAACTTGTCCTTATTTTAATAATCTTAAATTTGACATTTTTGTTGCAGGTGGTCCTCAGTGCCATTTTATCACGTCTGCTGCCATTGCAGTTAGGATTCGAGCGCTTGCGGGACATTAGCTTTAACTAAATTCAGTTTGCTAAGATCAAAGTAAGGCATTCAGCGTGCGGCCCTCATTTTTATGTTATTCAATGTGTGACCCTGGCTAAGATAGTGACATAATTTTTGGCTCAGTAAGCCATTTGGGTTGGACATAGCTGTGAAAAACCATCCTACACGCAAGAAAAAAGTAAACAGCCAAGAAAAACGCAAAAATGCCCAATGCGTTAGGTATCCAGTTTTGATAAGCTAAAATGTGTTGGTTTCCCGTTTCAGACTAAGAATGACTTGTTCCATTTTTTACCAAAACTTTTTACATTCCGAACGAAGTAAAAAGAAAACAAGAAGTAAATGAAACATCTGGAGCTATCGATTTTTACGAAAAATATTCAACTGCCCGGATGAACGTTTTTCAATTGGCAATTGGCATGCATGCATTTTTTCAGATTGCCACGATCTTGTACGAAAGTGCAGACCAGCATCAAATCGACAACGACAGCCGAACCAGTTCGCCAACTTCTGTGGTCAGCAAAGGGTTGGTGAAGTCAGCTTCGATGAAGTCAGTGAGCAGCACTGCGTTAAGACACATCATTCAACCAAGTGATTCCTATCAGACAATTCCTTTGGGGACCATCTCTGCACCCGTAATAAAACATGGTTTGTAAATCAACTAGATTTTTTAGGCAAACGTACTTTTAGCAAGCAAGCTTCTTTGGTCAAGCATCTTGCCATCAGCCGTTGAAATAAGGTTTGTCAAAGCGTTACCATGGAACCCGTAGTACTGTTATTTTTAACAGAACAACTACTAATGATAGGAAGTATGTAAAAGGGAACAATGCATCGACGGATAAAACTACGTAGTAGAAAATTGGAAAATTGTTAGTATAAGAATCCACATTTCTTTAAAAATAAATACAGTAAGTACATATAAGATCCCAAATGTTAATGTCAAATTCGTTCAAAAAAAGCAAAAACAAATCACCAAAGTATCTGATCACCGGTTATTATGAAGAATATAAACTGGCATTCCATTGAATGCTGATGCTGATGTAAGTAAATGTTAAAAAAACATAATATCGGTTCTTCGTTTTGATAATATTAAGCACGTTTTCATCATGCTTTCAGGAAACATTGCAACATTTTTGTAATTGTTTTAGATTTTTCGGTAGATTTTGTATATCTGACTTCCGTTGTCGTGCTTCTTATGACTTTTTTAAGCTGCTGGTAACACGAGTTCGTCTGGGCTAGCCAAGCCCACGGACTGGGGAGCGAAACCCACGGACTGGGGGAGCGAAGTCCACGGACCGGGGGAGCGAAATATAACTTGTTCCTTTGAAATCTTTGATTGATTGCAGAAAATGTAATGAACGCTGCAAATAAGATTGACTCTTTCACTAGAATTCGATACGAGGTTGTTCAAAACTTGCCCTGACGTGTTGTGAAATAGTTTGAATGTCGTGTGGAAAAATTCCATCACATGAAGAAACAATTAGTCCAGTTTTTTTAAGGCATTTTAGGGACCCGATTCGGGTCACTAGAATTGAAAATCGGGTCTCTAGAATCAGAGAAAATTATCATCGGGTCCCTAGAATCAGAGAAATCGGGCCCCTGCAGGTCCATACCGGGTACCTAATATTTTCCTTAAAAAAAACCTGAATTAGTCTAAAACTATTTTTATCTCATGCATTGGTACATGGCAACACCCCTGGCAAAGGTTTCTATCCTACAACAACAGAGCATATGCAAAAGGTTTTTAAATTTTTCATATGATTTAGGATTTAATAATGCTTGAAGCGATGTTGCACGTTATCACTATATATACCAACCACCTCTTCCCGTATGAGTGTTAAAATTCATTTACGTGCTGCTACGGTGAAACTAAGACTTTCAGCAAAAAATCAACATTTTACGATAATTGAATCAGCTGAAGAAGTAAGATTGAAACCAGGAAACATTTTTGATGTCAGAACGTTTTTCATCTATTTTACAAAATCTTTTGCATTGCTTAAACATTTCATTTAGCAGATGTTTAGCTACTTAGCAACACCCTTTGCAGTATAACAAACAGAAAGTGCTGATGATTGCAAAATGTACGAGAGTTTTTATTTTCTTCAATCAGTGGCATTCACTTTTATTATTTTTTCCGGGCTACATTTCTCTAATGCAAGTGTGAATTTTTTGTTGCGACAATCAAATAAAGAATAAGAAATTTTGGGTCATTTGTTGAACCTTTGCCGCCAAACTACGTGCTCGCTTAGATTATTTGCAAGTGTGTTAACGAACAAGCAAAGAAACCAGCCAAACAACGATGATTGTAACTAAGCATTGATTTTAAAGACATCACGCACCAAAAAGGTTCAGAATATAATTTAAAGGATTAATTTTTTCTGTTGCTGAGGCCCATTTTTACAACAGCCTGAAGTAAGTTTGTGAATGTTTTGCCAAATATTTTCTAAAATCCGAACTTCATGCAACCGCAAGAAATTTGTAAACTGCAACAGCACCATCGGTTTTCACACATCTGAAACAAAGAGCCCTAGCAATATCGTCTGACAACTCTTGCAAATTTTCAGTTGACATCACTGTGACTGGGTAAAAAACGCGTGTTTTGCTGCATGCTTCACGATACGGACATCAGAGTCCTTTCACGAATTCGGCCTTTTGAACCACAAATGTGCATACATATGTAATGTCAAATGTCTTACCAGCAACCGAAGCCTTGTGCCACATGCAAACTGTCTGCTTTTTACTAGACGTTTTCTGCGTACATCCCTTTCTCTCAAGTTTTTTTTTCTTATTGCTATCGGCTGGAAGGAGAAACCAAGCAAGTTAATGGAAACGCGTCAAAAACACATGACTGACTCAAATTAGTGTCGAACACATTGCATTGAGAATATGCAAAAGTCTTTCTAGCTGCAAATTTGACTGCGATTTTTGCTTTGAAAGCTTGCTCGCGTTTGGGAGATTCGTAGTTTGATATAATTCGCTTACACTTTTCTATTCTTGATTTTTGCGATGTAAAACGAAAAACTCAGTTATGTCCTTTTTCGTTGAAAAAAAGTGAGATGCTTTGCGTATTTAATGGCATGCATTGTATTTTGTGCAACGCTTCAAACTCATGTCGACTCATGATTTCATTGTTTTAGGCAGTTAGGACAAGATGCTTCAACAGGTTGATTCCTCCAGGTCCATATCCATACTCGCGACTTTACTGCATGGACAATGGATAAAATCAAAAACCTTTGATGAGCTCAGATCTAACTTGTTTGCAAACAAATCTCATCTCACGCCAACCACTTGATTTAGACAAAGGCTCCTTCATCAAATATTTGCTATATTTGTACCACTATTTCATAATTATACACCACACAAGTATTTAAAAATCGCTTTTTGTGTTCCTTGGTGTAAGAAACGTATTGTCAAAAATCCATCACAAACGCAGATACTAAATTATGCGAAACTCTGCCTGAAAGTTTAACCCCCATCATCTTCATTTGTACAGAAAGTGGATGAAGCTTTATGTTCTCTCAAAGTAAAGGTTAAATATCGTTAAATCTTTACAAACCCTTTAACAAAATGAAAAAGTTTCCAAATGCTTCGCATATTTTCTTCAATTCTATATTTATCAGGTCAAGGATTCAGTTTACCTAAATATTTGCTGTAATTTTTTCCTGCTGCACTTTTTCGACTGCTGTGATAGCTTGAGCTGTGTTATTCATATCTTATCTTTTCCTTTTGCCCTGCACATTTCGGGTTTTTATAGTAGTGTATAGTAGGTGGTATTCTGTATGAGAATACTTAAACCGCCTGCATGATGAAGCATTCTTTGAACATTTGCGTTCGTATTACGCCTCACCATGATGAATATTTTACCAATGCCATAATATTTGGTCACATGTACTGCTAGAATTTGTGTTTCTTAGTGTTGTTCTGCATTTGTTTTACGTGTTACATTTTCGAAAATATCGACTCAGCCTCTCATACTGCGACAACGTATCCCGCGAGGGCTGATTTGTATGGTAGAAGGAAGGTATGGATTATTCTTAACATATCTGCATACAGCGGTGTTTCCCCCGTTGGAGGAGCAGGTGGTAGTTTTGGAAGACGTTGGTGGTCCCTGAATACAAATGTGACTGCTTTTTGATCAAAAAAGTGGTTGTCCCTTTTCTTATTTGCGGACAAATAGTCTTGTGAATAAGGCGTTTTTAGATTAAAACAGCCTTCAGATAGTTGAAACGTCGAACTCAGCCGTATTTCCGGCGATGCTAATATGATTACCGTATGGTGTTGAGTTTCCAGTTACTTTGCCTGTTAGTGATGATGCATACCAGTTTTGAAATTTTTATTTTCAAACTGCTCTAAAACTTCTTTTCAGTTGGTGGAGTGGTCCTTCTGCTCGACATTGACGGTGAAAGAAATCTGCCATTGCATCTTGCTGTTGAAAACGGGCATGCAAACTTGATTACGTTTTGTATTGAGAAGAGCAAAGCCGCTGGTGAGTTCGATTGTTGTCATAACTCTAAAACAGTTTAGACGCTTTTGTTTACTTCAGGCATTCTCTACCTCTTCGATAATAATTTATTTAAACGTGACTTTCACGTCCAACTGAAACCAAAATCAAACATGTACATGCGTTATTTCTGTCGATCTGGCAATTTCTGGCAATGAATGTTGAACATAATACATTTAATGAACTTTTGGAAGAGTTGGAGAGGTTTATTTATGACTACTTTGCAGGTTGTTCTGCATAAGTGTAGAAGCAGGCAAATTTTTGGAGTTGCGAAGGATTTTTGCACGAATTTACTCAAATTTGCCAAAAAAAAATTTTGTGCGGCAAACTTTCCCCCATTTTCTCTCACGAACTCAACTGTCACGTAAAAAATGCCTTTTTTGGAGGTCACATAAAAAATTTTTTTGGGGAAAAAAGTTAAATTCAGACTTTTTTAATCAGTCAGTCTCGTTGATTACACTAACAGAACAAAAGTGTCGTTGTGCCCGAATTGTCAGGGATTTTGCCCGGATTTTCAACAAATCAAAACATTTGGGGGTGCACTTTCACCCCCAAATCCTACACCACTGGGTTGTTACATCCTATTTTATGAATTGCTACTGTAGTTGAATAGAGAAGGTAACCCAGAGGGGCTCGTATAGGCAGACAATATGTTACCAGAAAACATTACTGTGCGCATTTTGTATGTTTTGCTTGAAAATGTTATCATCCAAACTGTGTTTGCGAAGTGAAAAGATACGAGTTTTAGGAAACAAAGACTCTTTGCAAGGACATTTGCTGACAGGATGCGTATTTAGTAGAACTGTTTTCTGTCGATATCATGCTACACCTTTTAGAATTTGTTGTTTGAGAGGTAAACAGGGAGAAAACAATTTAGAATCATTCAACTTAACGGCAAAACGCAAAGTTACCAAACTTGAACTTAGGTCAATAAATCTCATAAAAATTTGAGTTTGAAAGTTACTTTTCTAGTTTATTTGCAAAACATTTGCAAAAAACTCCCCAAATAATACGCGTTCCACTCTATGGAGCAGATAACTAAAAAGCAAAACATGCTATTGTGCTATGACCTTTGACCTATTGTGCTATAACCTTTGGCGAAAGCTGACAGCAAGACCTTCTAAAATGCGCATATAATTTATGAAACAATGGCAAAACGTATGCTTGGAAGCGAGATTCTTACACAAATAAGATTTAAAAAGTTTTTTTTCTGGCCTGTGAAATTGACACTTTCTCATATGTATAATCTCAAAGCACACATGAATTTCGGTTCAAAATGAAAAGTATGCAGTCGCCTTTTGGAAGCTACCCACCTCATGACACATGTGTCACTGTTTCCTTAAGGTGCGAACTACTCAGTTGAGAGGGGGATTTATTGTTTCATATGACTCAACTAATAAGCAGAAACAATGTAAAAGCTATCATGCTGAAGAGCAACCAATGGTTAATGGCAAAAGAACTGATCAATGTAAACACAAGTTGTCACTTTGTCACATAGGATTGGTTAAAGACATTCGAGGTCGCCTAGTCAACGAACCCGTTTGAAAGCGATTGACAAGTGGTAGAAAACAACAGATGAAGATAAAATAAGCACAGTTGGAAAACAAAGAAAGAACATAAATTTGCCGTTTATGTTAAAAGAGCTGGAAATTGGCCATTTGCGTTGAACGAATTGAAATTCGCCAGTATCTTTATTTTTAGCTGGTAAAGCGTTAGCAGGTGGTGGGTGCTTGTGAAGTGTCTATCGAGTGCAACCAATCTACTACGCATATTTCAGTGTTCATCCGGGGTGCATGTACTTAAAAGTTGTGAGGAACTCGTTGTAGCTTCCGATTCCACGGAGATTTCCACTAGTTAATTGGTTATCCTAGTTGTTGCAAAAGCCCGGGTTAATCTCACAACTAAGTGCCCTGACGTCTTCTGTTTGTCAAGCCAAAGCAATGCGAAATAAAGGCTCTCACCACTTTGCCGTTAGTAACTCTCCAGTATCAATTTAAGTTTGATTGGTTCCTTCGGTTGTATTCAGATATACAACAAACTCTTAAATACACTTGAATGTGAAGTTACAACTAAGAAACGTAGCAAAATTTTGTAGAATAACGACGAATAAAAGCGTAAAGCGTTTAGCCAAGCAACAATAAACCGCGACCAATTGCAGTGATAGAATGTTAGCAGGCTATCGTGTCACCTGTTAGATCAGGGGTCACCAACATGGTGCACGGGGCACCAGGTCACGCGCAAGGAGCTCGTGGGCGGTCCGGGAGCGGTTGAAATATACGGCCTTGATAAATTGTGAAGTTCCATCTGATGCCTAAAGCAGTGGTAGACCCACTACTGTAATTTTTGTTTTAAAGCTTTGATGCATTGCCGCGTCAGACGGCAAATAGCGAAACAACAGCAATGTTTTTATATGGAAGTTGTATTAAGGATAGATTGAAAGCAAATTGTTGTATTTCACAGACCTGGGAAGCATGGTTACCAATGTACGATCAAGCAACTATTCCTGCCTTCATCTCGCTGTGCAAGCAAACAGCATGACCGCTGTAGAATTACTGCTGAACGAAGGTGCGGATATCAACGCGACCACTGCCTCCTTGATGACTCCACTCTATCTTGCTTGCCAGCAAAATTCACACATGATTGTGGAGTACCTGTTGGAAAGGTATACTCATATATGAAAATCGTACTAATTTCAATCAAAACATAAAGAAACATACGATTGGTATTTGCCAAAAATATTCTGATTCATCAAATTTACATTTTTTTGTTGTTCTTGCTCACAAGTTTCAAACAGAAATCAATTTAAAAGCATAATTGTAAAAATTACAGTATCACAAAAATGCAAAATCGTATTCTAAATCTTTGCATGCTGATAGTGGATAGAAAAAGAACTACAAAAATGGAAAAATTGGCAACGCAAAATCGACATTTTACAACAGAAGTCCACAGCGTTGTACATAAACGTTATCGCTGAGTGTACCCAAGTTTAAAGCAATAACCAGGTTGACTTCCGTAGAGGCTGCGACGTGGAAATTAGAGATGCTGATTACATGACACCATTTCTGGTGGCTTCGCGTTACGGACATTTGGAAACACTCAGCTGGCTGCTGGAATACAAAGTAAATGTCAGCGCTACAGACAAGGATGACAAAACGTGCCTCATGTGGGCGGCTGAAGAAAACAGGCCCGAAGCTATCCGGGTGAGACTTGACAAGCAAACTCATAACTTCACAGAAATGTTTGCACATACTTTGATAAGACTTTTGTAGAACTCACGCAAATTTGACAGTAGCGCTGTTCTTTAAACAAGCACTTTTCCGTTTTCGTTTTTGAGCTACCACATAATGCAGTAGCTTGCAAATTCTCTCCGTGGTTGTCCAAAATAGAGGTGGAAAAACTTGTAAAGAGCCTGGGCTGCATTCACAAGTTCGCAGCTTTGGCGGCATGTAATGTTAAGGTAAATGATTGATGTTTGAAAACCAACTTGCCTATGTCCAAAACAAGAGCTTGACATTGTCGCGTTTCATCGTAAAAACAAAGTTTTGTAAAACGCGGCTTTCTGTTGCTTCAAACTTTTGCTAGATGAGTTCAGTTTTTTTTCAGTTCTTGCTTTGATTAATATTAGAGGCTTGGTATAAATGCTTAGAGTTCTTGGTTTAAAACCCAACAACAGGGTTAGTGTCACTTGAGGTTATTCCATTCCAATATCCGATCAGATTATCAACACAATGTTTCTGTCTTAAACTTTCCTGATTAAAGATAAATACCTACAGAGGGTCACGAAACTTTAAGCGAAGATAAAAAGAACTAAAGACAAACTAGTTTGTTGAAAATAGTTGGAAATCATTCCTCGTGTTTCTATCAGCTTTTAATGGAAAACAAAGAAATCCTGTCTTCAATTGACGAAAGAGAAAAAAGCAACAACACAGCTCTGCATCTCGCCGCGATGAAAGGTCACTCTGAAGTGGTCAAGGTCTGTTTCCTTATGCATATGTTTTAGTGGCAGGATTTGCCAGGAAAGGCATCCGTTTTGCTCCCAAGGCGTTTATCTGTGTCGCCCACACATACACACGCGCAAACACAACCATACATGCACAACAATAACACATGCATGCAAACGTACACACATGCACAGAAACACACACACACGCACATGAAGTAGCTTGTACTGCGATCGGAAATTCCGAGCGGCATGTGCGCAAAGCTTCGCACCGTGGCAGCAAGCAACAATAGAGATCATGCTCGCAATCTCTCTTATTATTGCTTGCTCGC
>JGI24022J15233_10003731_pt1 | contig 15326 bp, 12 predicted proteins | sample Ectturendosymbi2_FD_15233 | JGI IMG/M metagenome (IMG submission 15233)
TGGCTTACTGCATGCGATGGCTTTTATGATGCTTCTGCTTGTTGGCTGAGTCATATGAAACAATAAACCATTGACCATGCGCAACTTTTTCCAAGAGTGTGGATCCTCGAATCGGCCTATCGAGAAAAATATTTCGGATATTCTTATCCGTATCCGGTTCCCGTTTGAAAGCAGTTTTTGGATATCCGTATCCGATTGAAAACTCACTATCCTGCCGGATATCCAACCGGCAAACAGGTATCAAGCGAAATTTCTGACTTGCAAAATTTCTGACTTCATACCATGTGCGCATGCACAGAGTAATATTTTACATACCAAATACGCTGATAAAAGTGATTTTTTGGGCTTAGGAATTCGTGTTTGTGTAAGTGTGTCCAGTTGGGGTTTGGGTTAGGGTGAGAAAAAGAAAAATAATGGGGGTCAACGACTAAGTCCGATAATTTCAATGGTTAATGTTCTTCCGGTGTTGTAGCTTGTAGTGGGTACGTGATATCTATCAAAATGTTTTAATTTACACAAGACACATCAAAAAGTAGTTGCCAGACTTTGTTTCTTCCTTCCGAGAAGCGAAATAACTGAAAAACAATAACAGGCCAGAAATTTCGCAGAGGTCGGAAATTTCGCCTGACACGGGATANTGATCATCTCTGTTCTCCACTATGATAGAAATAGAAACTCTGGTCTTCACTTCTGCAAATTATCGTAAATTATGACGTCATATNGAGCCAAGCGTAAAGAGGAGAGAACTTCAGAGCTCTGAAAAGGAGCTTTTCAAGGTTTTACNGCAAGCGGCAGTAAAAAACGAAAGCTTCGTGGAATGCAAGCTAGGCTGCATTGCGAGGAAGTAGTGCAAGGTAATAATTAATTGCAGCACCTGCGGTATTATGACACCACGTTTGCTGAAGCTACCATCTAGGCGTATAGTAATAATATAGTAGACTAGTAGCCTAGGCTAATGCCAAAGCTTGCAGTCAGTCAGTGCAACAAACGATGAACAAGAGTGCAATGCTTCTGCTTCACTTGGATGCCTGACAGTCAATGGAATCAACTGTCAAGTCTCAACGATCGTGCTGTAGTCATTGATTGTGTATCAACATCGTGAACTCACATGAACTGTTTACTATTTACAAGATAGATGAAAACAATGCTAACAGCAACAGCATTGTTTGACTATCAGTTGAATTTATGGTAATGGTAATAGTTTATTGTTTCATATGACTCAGCCAATAAGCAGAAGCACCATAAAAGCCATCACATGCACTGCAGTAAACCAACCATTAGCGAAAATTAGAACAAATGAAAACAAAATAATGGCATAATAGCTGATCGGTGTATAAAGACGGGCGCTGTGTCATATAGGATTGGCGAAAGACTGACGGTCATCTGGTCAACCAACCCCGTTTATCACTTTTTGACAAGCGTTGAGAAACAACAGTAGGAGATCAAATGAGCATAATGAAAAGAAAACGGAAGACGAATGAACGTAGAACATGGTGAAGAAAATGTACAGGTGAAAGCGCATGCCTATGTACATAAGATGAGTGGATCGAATTTAAGTGAAGGAAATAGGTGTGGTTAGAGTATTTTTAGCAATACAAAGAAATTAAAAAATAGTAATATAAAAAGTAAAAATGTTACAAAAACTTATTAATGAGGTACAAAAGAAAACAAAGCAAAACAGAAAAAAACAAAGTGTACTTCATGCCGAAAAGCATAGAATCTGCACACAGAAAATATGAAAAAGTAGATACACACAAAAAATAAAATGGAGTTACAGAATACTAGAATTCACAGTAGTTTGTGTTGGACAAATTAAATGTTGCTAAAGTTCATAGTTGGGAATTTTTTTTATGTAGTAGGTGTTTCTTAAGTTTTCATTTAAAGGTAAAGGTGGATCAAAGTTTAATATTGTCTGGTATTGAAGACCATGGGCCAATAAATTTAAGAGAACATTTTCCTGAGGAAGAGTTAACTCTGATAAAAACAGGTTTTTAGAGGTTGCTAGGCCTAGTCTTGTGGAGTGATAATGAATTGAGCTGAGTGGAATGAAATATTCATCAAAATGATTTAGAAGCAGTTTGTTATGATAAGAGTGCATGAATTCGCCTACTGAAAAGCTATATAGTTTGGGAAGGCACAAGATTTGTAAGTGCTGGAAATGGTCTTCTAGTGATCCCATGTTAGTTGGATTTATTATTTTTATAGCTTTATTTTGGAGCTTATTAATGAAAGGCTGAATGGTTGCATTTCAAGCACGTTCCCAATTGAGGACTGAGTAATTAAGGTAGGGATGGATTAATGAGTTATAGACAACTTTCAGTACAGGTGGTGATGTATAATGCTTAAGTTTGGATATGCACCAATAAACTGAACATTGAGAATTGTCATTTTGTTAACACAATTTTTTATTGGTTGACACAAGTCACTGAACTGGCTACTTATTTTTTGTTTTATAAGTGGATATGTGATGATAATGAGCAGGTATATCATCATGGCAATATGAATGAATTAATTATATATAAACCAAACAATGGGAAAGAATCCGACAGCAAGTTCACACAACAACCGAGTATGCAAGAGCAACATCTGGTAATAAAAACAAAGGATTGACAGAAACCGTTGCTTTCTGAATCAACCCTTACGCTGGTGGTACAGTACAGATAGTTGCTTTTTGAAACAACCCCTATGCTGGTGGTACATCCTACACTGGAGGTACATCCCTACGCTGCTGGTGCTGATCTTTACTCGCCTGTCTAGCACTGTCTTTGTAGTGGCCCCAAGCAAAAGTGTCCACAACTTTTGCCTCCCGTACTACTAGGCTTGGGCCTCTGTACCAAGACCCTAAAGTCAGTCTATTAGACCTTTTTCTGTCCCCTTTCAGTGTCAAGCCAACAGGCTCCAAGATAGAGGGGAGATTAATGTGGGTCAATGATCTTTTCACGTTTGATAATGGAGTTAATGGCTGAATGTCTTGGGAAGGGGCCTGTGAGTGTTCTAGCAGGGTTGTGAGTGTGTTGTTAGTGCAGGGTTGTGAGTGTGTTTTTAGTGCAGGAGAGGCCATGCAGCCCTAAGAATGAGAACGAGTTAAAACACATACCAAGCATTGCAAGAAAGGATTTGTATATTATTTAATAACTTGTTTAAGCATAAGTTGTAACAATGCAGAAAGAACCTGCAATTGTATTTGTCCACCATTAGTCAAATCAATGCTTGCCAATCAGCAATTGACAAGATCGTACAAACATAAAATGAATTACATTTTTTGACATGAACTACAAAAAAAAATCAAAATGGCAAAACAAAGATAAGCCCAAATGAAGACAATTCAACGGCAGTCATACAAAACAATTACACCTAATAACAAGAGATACAAAGATATTTAAAAAGAAACACTAGTACTGAGTAATAACATATATCATAGATCATGGTGGGCAAGCAATGGGTGAAGATAGAGGTTATGAGGCAGAGAGCAATGCAGCAACCACAACATTACAGACCAAAGACACATATTAGAAACACAAAAATAATGTTTATTCACACAAATTGTGAAGAAGCATTGCAATTACCCAAACCCATGGACCACGTAGTACCACAGTTGCATGTGTATCCCCTTGGACACATGGCGATGGCATCCCCTAATGAAGTTTAGAAGGCATGGTAAAGACAGGTTACAAAAAGCTTATCAATGTAATGTTATCCAATAATTGTTGGTTATATGAAAAATAAAATAAGGTCAGTTGATGAGTAGAGTAGATATATATATTTTAAAAACAATAACATTTAATTCATAATGCCATGACATAAACCCACGTATCGCACACCTAATATTGGAGTCATGCCGAAAATCAGTTTTTTCTAATGTTTAGATCCAAAACAAATTTGGATGGAAAAAAATGTGAAAAATTACAAAGTTGGCAAAACAAATAGTTTCAACAAGTTTTACAGTTGCAATAAATTTTGCAGTGGCAGTGGCACCCTTTGTGCTCCTGAGTAAGAGAAAGAAACAATAACAAGCTCACGGAACTGTGTAGTGATGTAACAAGATAATCCGAGCTTGCTGAAGCCACTATTGTGCTAGGCACATGACATGTTGGGCCATAACTCAGCAGCCACTAAGGCTAGAGAGCTGTTCAAACCCTTTAAAAGATATGGGAAGTCTTACAGTTTTGATTAAGAAAAAATACTTCAGAAGTTTTGGATTCGAGTCTTTGTGGGTGGCGTCATAATTGGAATAGGTTCAGTTTTTTTAGATGACAACATTGGGCCCTGGGCCCTTACTCCAAGAGGTTATGTTTTGTGTCTTGTAAAAAACTAGGCAAATAATCCACATCATTAAAGACCTTAATTGGCCTTCCAGCGTTTGTGGTTCGAAAGTTAAGGTTTAAAAACAGCAAATGAACTAATCCCATAGGGAATTGATTAGATTTATCAAGTTTTGGCCATAACTTCCCCTAACTAACAAGTGGTTCCTGAATAGGATTCAATATTCTGGATTTGATAAGATTCCAGAACCTTCAAATGTTCCATATTCACATCCCCAAACATGACATTGACATGGTTCTCCATAATTTATCTTTGTAGAATTGTGGTGCTAAGAATTAGACTGAAGTCGATGTCCGTGAGATGCTACTTAAAGGTGACATTGCTCCATTTGCCTTGAAAGCCTCATATTGCAGTACAGGTGCTCCTTAATAGTACAAATCTGAGCTTTAATGTATGTCATGACAGATGTATGTGAATCCCTGTGTTTTTCAGCTTTTTTTCAGCCAGTTTTTTGTTGACCTTGGTGCATCCTGGTGCCATCCCAACACTTGTGAAGGCAAGGGAATTGAATGAACTTGTCAAATGTCAATCACTCTTTGATTGTACTTTTCCTTCTCTTTTTCATGTTTTTGGTAGAGTTGTAAAAGTGACTTATCAGAGTAACTAATGAGACAAACGCTGTGCTGGGGCTAGTTTCCCTTTAGTTGAACACGATTGGTTGAAGTGGCCACATGATACAAAGAGACAATGGGTTAGAGTTAGGGTTTAAGGTTTGGTTTTAGGGTTAGGGCTTATAATTAGGGTTTGGCCTACAGTTCAACAATGCAAACAAGAAACCACTAACTAATACTTCTGCCCGCACTGAAACCATGACAACACTTGTCCATCAAATTAAGCCATTACAGACATCACAGTCAAATAGCACATCATGTGCTCCAAACATGTCATGTGGTTATGTGATTACTTCAACCAATCGTGTTTGGCTAAAGGCAAAATAGCTGCAGTAGCGCTTTTGCTTCATGAGCCAAAGTAGACAGGTCGTGCCGCCTTTTTTGTTTAATGCCATATTCAGCTCAGGCACAAATGATGGTCAGTATAATTCAAAATGAAAGGGATCAGTAAAAGAAGTCATTAATTGATAGAAATCCTGAGACGTAACAAATCACAGCCTAAGCAAACAACAAAGAGTGGTGAAGATGGGATAGAGGTACAGATAGAGACAAGCTTTGCACATGCCATGGGTAAAAGAAGTAAGTGACAAAATGCAGGTTATGTATTAACAGCCATGCACTGATAGAAAAGCCATGATGATAAAAATAGAGTACAATGAGAGTGTGCATATTGGAAGAGCATGGTTAATTGTTGGCTGGTGTGCAAGGCAATGCTAAAGTCTGACTGAACAAACACTGCAACAATACACTATTTCAGTATTAACTTTTACATTTCAGTCATAAAAACGTTGATGTAGTGATAGAAATATAAGATGGAGACTTGTGAAAAGCATCTGACATTTCGGATGAATAAAAAAGGAAGATGAAGATGCACATTGAACAAACATCTGCAAATTATTTTAAGCAAGGCATCAATATGACAAAACAAGTATTGTGATGTGGGCAAAAGCACAGTATGTTAAGGTTTGCCTTATTATTAGGGTAAACAAATTCTTTANATAAACAAAACCTTGTNTTTACAAATTTATAAATTCTGGTCTTTAGGACAAGTAAGCTTCAAGCAATTTGGCAAAATTTTTTAGGCATCCCAAAATGTGTACATACTGTATTTTTCGGACCATGGCATAAGGCGTACTTAAAATCCTTTAATTTCCTCAAAAATCAAAAGTGTGCCTTATAATGCGGTGCTCCTAATGTATGAATCTGGTTGTGCTTTCTCACCTTGAACCAATTTTATGTGGTAAACGGTACTATTTATTTAATTACTAGTTACGATTGTTTTGTAAACAGACCATCGTGTTGCATAATACGCCAACAACAATAGCAATGAGCAGCATCCCAGAGTAGCTAGCACATACCTCAGATCGTATTACTCTGCGGAGCTCCTGACTAGATTGCCACACACCGAATCAAACATGCGCACAATTATATTCTATTCGTGTCTTGGGGATTAGGCATGTGTGACAGATTACTCCCTCGTATGTAATGACATATTAAAATCCCAGTGGCGACTCAGGCACTCGAGAACAACTGTGAAAGAGTTGAATACAATTTTACTTAGGTAGGTTTTGTTTCATTTAAAGCACCTAATAAGCTGGTGTGCATTATATATGACAAAAAACAGCTTGCATTCAATTTTTGATACTGCGCCTTATAATCCGGTGCGTCTTATGGTCCCGAAAATACGGTACTTGTTACATTTTTCTAAAAATTACTTGAAAAGTACAGCATTGAATTTCAGTTTTACAACCAATATATTGAAAAACTATTGCATATGTGTTTTTTCCACTACCATAAATAGTTTGATCCTTTTTAATCTTGTATGCTCATAATGCTTCTTTAGTCAACTTTTCAAATGCATGTTTCCAAAGCAAAAAATGAGCAGAGCATCCAGATTTTTTCACATGACTATTTCTTTACTTATTTAATGGTATGTCAACACAAAAAAACACCACAGTAGCTTTTTCTGCAGAATTAGCAACAGGAATTATTAAAAAAGGTCTGCATACTTGACTTTGCATTTGAGAAGTTTCTTTAACATTTCTACTATGCTACTGCAATGTGAATTCATCAACTTTTGGTCACATGTAATGTGCAGTCACAGAATATGCAAATAGTTTACTTTTAATTATTGAAGTAAACCAAGAGCATGTCATTTAGTGTATGATAAACTTTAAAAGAATTTACTAGTTTTAGCTTAAAACAAGTGTATGATGAACTTTAAAAGAATTTACATGTTAGCTTAAAACGAATTTTGAAATATCAGAGAAGCTAAAACAAACTTTTTTTCTAAAACTTGTTTTTATAATGGCGTATGGCTTGAGCATTTACCAGAACATGCTTAGCTTGATTATCACAGTAAACCTTGTTTAACCCAGATTCGATTTGACTGACGATTTTTTCTGTTTTAGGTAAAGATCTGGATGAGCCAAAGATGGTCATTTCTAGCCTAACGTCATCTAAGTACTGAAATATCGGTGAAAACCACCTAAATTGACACATTCATGACCCAACATCAGACTTTTGCAAAAGCAAAACGAATTTATTGATATGTTTACAATGGTACATCAGACTAGTAACATAAGATTTTTCATAACTGCCTGGGTATGGCGGTTGCTAGTCTGATGTCGCCATATCCAGGGAGTTATGAGCAATCTAGTTAATAATTTTAGATTACTTGGCTGTGAATAAAGCAGGGATTTGGACTGACGCAAAGATTTCTGCAACTGGTGCATAAGCAATACACTCAGGGATAATGCTTTGCAAATGCGCTCAACACTGATCAATAGACTGAAACCGTCATGCTGCGGCATGCGTTTGAGCGTAATGTTCAACATAATATGCTGTGCCCGTGTGTGACGTAATAATAGTTTCTACGATTGGCCGAATATTGCATGCAGTTGTGGCTGATGTCATCATAATTCTAAACGTTCGTTGTTTATCGTGAACATGCTTGTGTTTCATCTGAATACTAAGGAATCTTTCCTAGGGACAAGTCAGTGCACTCAACACCTTAGCTGTCGGTAGTTTTGGGTAAAATCCCTGGTTTCTAGCATAGCAACTTCATAACTCACCAGGTGATTGTGCTAGAGAACTATTCAAACCTTTAAAAGACTCTGCAAGTTTTCGAGTCTGCACTGAAAAAAATTGTGGTTTTAGGTTTTTTTGTGAGTCACGTCATAAATGGGATAGGTTTTTGGCCATTTTGGCTCAGGTTACCCAACCCTGGGCCCAAACCACCTGATGAAAGCAGTTCGTTTAACTTTTTATTAGAACCTAGGCTAGAATCAGAGTCTTTTGAGCCCTTGATTAACTTTCTAGGGTTGCAGGATCAAAAGTTATAGCTTGAAAACAACAAAATAATTAATCTTCTAATTAGGTTAATGAATTAATTTGTTGTTTTTATGCCATAATTTTTGAAGCAGAAACGCTAGACAGCCAATCAAAGGCTCAAAAGACTCCGACCTTAGCCTAGTTTCCAATACAAACCTGAGCGAAATATTTCCTTCTTGCAGTTGGGCCCCTGGGCCATGTAACCTGAGCCAAAATGGCCAATAACCTACCCCACTTATGGTGTCACTCACAAACAACCTGAAACCCAAAACCAAGAAATGTTTTTTTCATTGCAGACTTGAAGATTTGTTGCATCTTTCAAGGGTTTGAACAGCTCTCTAGCACAATAGACCGGCGAGTTATGGAGTTGCAAAGTGGCGTGAAAATAGTGGCTCATGTGAGATTTCCAGATATGATATATATATATATATTTGTACACTGGCAGTGAAGGTGTTAGGAATACTACTGCGTGAAAGTACAGAAAAATCTGGATTACAGGTTGTGAAAAAAGCAGATTTTTATCTGGAATTAATGAAGAACCAGATCAAAAAATCCAGATAAACTTGAGATTTTTCCAAAGTAAAATGTTAAAAATTATTCGCACCACCAGTTTTCGCAAAAATCTGGATTAACTGAGGTTTATTGTATTCACACCTTCGGCACCAGTGTATGAAATATTTGTACTTCGAAATCACGCATTGAGCACATGGTTTTTACACTATTTTCCTGCCATTTTCCAACTCCATAACTTGCCAGGTGATTGCGCTAGAGAGTTGTTCAAACCCTCAAAAGATGCAGTAAGTCTTCTAGATTGTAATTGAAAAAGTTTTGGAAAGTTTTGGATTGCAGGATTTTGTGGGTGACGTAAGTGGAGTATGTTTTAGGCTATTTTGGCTAAGGTTACCTGGCCCTGGGCCCCAACTGCTAGATGGAATTTTTGGAATTTTGAAGTTTTTGTTGGAAACTAGGCTAGAATCTGAGTCTTTTGAGCCTTAATTGGCTTTCTGGGGTTTCTGGTTCAAAAATTTAGTCTAAAAACAACAAAGAACTGATAATTAATTCCCTTGGGGATTCATAAATTGTTTCATCTCTGTCTTTCAGAATTGGGACAGATTTTGTAGGTTTTGGGAAATAAAGCTTTTTTTCTGCAGCAAATCTCAACGTTTTTTCATGCCTTTCAGTTGACCATCTTCAGAGCTATCATTAGCAAAACACACCTGTTTTACATTGTCATTTATGGTGACCTTGATGAGTTCTTGTATCAGCGATTGTGTGCAGATGAATACATTGCCATTACTGCATTGTTCCATTTTGATATACCCTCTTGTAACAAGATGATGATGGTATATATACATTCTTGCTATGTGGTATATACAGGTTTTTTTAAGGCGTTTTAGGGACCCGATTCGGGAAATTTAAATACCATGTGGTTTAACATCACATTACGAAACACCATGCATTGCCACATGATGTGCTTGCTAGAAAAACAACAACAAAGCCTGCACTATGCACATGCTTTAATCATATGTTGTCTTGTCTGCATGTCTTTTCAGTCCCGTTTGTAAACCTGCTGCAACACTTTTGAGAATGTCTCATATCACATCTAGAAATGTGCCAACGCATTCTGTGCATTTTTTACCAATGACATAGAATGTGCAAATGCATTTAAGGTATTAATTGAGCATTACCTCTTTATAATTTGGTTTCTGATATTCATTGTGTTCCAGATAGATAGCAAAGGTCTCCGTTTTTTGGTTTTATGTTTGCAGTGAATGCAGTAGGTAACTTAAATTTTTATGAAGTAGCCAATACACCTGTGGTAGTTGTGAAAATTACTGCTAGAGGATGCCATTGACAAAAACTGTTAATTTATAAGGTGACCATACGTTCAAGTTGTAGTAGGACAGGCTACTGGTAGGTCTTTAGGAGTTGTGTCACAACCATTTACCTTTTTGTCCTGGAAAGTAAGAAGGTGCTGACAACAAAGTGATGGTGCCTTAAAAATGAAAAATCATGAAGTTTTAACCATCATTTGGATTTTAGTTAATTTTAGAAAAAATGTATACACTTTTTGAATATCACATTCATTTGCAGACCTTTTTGCAATGACGCAATTTAAAATATCAAAATTTTAGTCTCCTATTACTGTATCCACTCTAAACAATAGTGTAATTCTTGATAATGCACAGGCTTGCTCTTCATTTCATATAATTTTTAATGTTAACAATTTGCAATAAAAACAGTTCATGAAAAGAATATACCGTAAAAAATTCAGAACAGTTCTTAATTTCACTTAGTGGTTTATATTTAGATATCAGCATACATCATCCTTGTAACAAACCTATCAACTTAATGCAATGCTTGCGGTTTTATGTTCATAAGTGCTTGTGTGTAATTATTGTTGGAAGTAGCATACTGATTCTGAAATTAAGTGCAACAAAGGATTCACCTCATTTTTTAAACACATGTTTATGATAAATACCAAAAGCCTGGTAGTACTGCAATTGGTAGCAAGCTTTCTCTTTGTTATTCTTAACCATTCTGTAGTTTTCATAGATTGAAAGCTGAAATCTTTTAGGGATTCAGACAGAAAAAGTTGTAGAAAATTGTGACTTGCTGAAAAGTTAATGTTCCAAATGAACCTAATGCATGAAAAGGCCTGTTTGTAGAATCAACAAAAGTCAGCGTAAGCAGGAAAATGAGTTATGCTTTTAATCCTTTTAAATACTTTTAATTCAAACCTGATTATTTGATGTCGCTGTTTTAAGTGTGATATGCCAAAAAGCTGGTCAAAATCACAGATTTGTGGTCCTAACATTGGTTGAAAAAATGTACTGCAGTATCAGTTTTGCCAAGTGTAACCTTCAATCTGCATCTACTTTCTCTAATGCTTTTTGATAATTTTGTAAAACTTAAATATCATCATCATTACAGAGTACATTTTTTAAATCAAATGAAAAACTGTATACTACATCTTGTTGTGATTTCTCAAGGTTTTATCGGGTTTGACTTCGCAAAAAGCATTTTAATAATATTTTGAAAGGTGTGCTTCTTAACTTGTCTGCACTACGTTCTGCAAGCAAATAACTCTGTCAATGTGGTGCATTGATTGCATTATTGTTATAATCAAATCATGATTCAGTAATTTTGTTTGCACCTAGTCTAAACTGGATATAGACAAGGGTGCTTAGTGTAGCTTGTTTTGGTTGCTAAAACTTGTCAACTTTCTATCACTTTTTCTTATTGCTGCATTGTGTGAAAGGATGAGTATGTTTAGCCAATGACATTGGTAGCGGTGCGATAAGGGTGCCTTATGTATTCCATAGATCTGTATCCACTGAAATTGCTGTTTTTATGTTTTTTTCCTGTGCATTCATTTTAAATACTCTTAAGCCTCAGAATGCCTCTGCTGATTGTTTGACTGCATTTTACTGACAGGATGCAATGGGTGGATATCTTTTATCAAGTGGAACTTTGTGATTATTCACCAAATTCCATCACACTAGCAATGCAAATGTATGTATCGTAACTTAAGTGCATACACAGGGTCACATCCAAGGTCTGTTTGGCTGTCATGACAGGCCTACATGTTCTGTAGGTACTCAGCATTAACACCGATCAAATATCAAACACTGTCTATGCAGGTCTCTAATGTGGGTGCTTTGGAATAGGCAACAGCATTTTCCATCTAACATTGTATAGGATTATTACAAAACAACAATGTCCCTGCCTTGTCGCAATAGTGCTTGCGGAATGACATGAAATAAGACATGAAACGATCTATGCTTTAAACAGTCTAAATTGATGCTGCGTCAAACGCACTTGCTTTGAATTCTGCTACTTTTCCAGTGCCTGATGCAAGCAAAGCCGTCAGAAGCATGTACACTTTCAGACACGCACAGAGCTGTTTTGTAATATTTCACTTCATGGCACTTGAGGACACAGTTCCAAATTGTGATTGTTTAATTTTGTTGTAGGACTAAATTTTATCTGCTGTTTACACCTACTAAGTTATGATAGGGTTTAGGTCTGCTTTAATGTCAGGCCAAATAAGGAGGGTCATTTCAACTAAAAAGCTATGTTTTGCGATAGATTTCTCATATTGAATGGCATGACTGCTAGCCTCAGAAATTGTCACCGCATTATCTGAACAAAATGCCAGTCAAGCGTTGTATTTCAAAAGCAACTCCATTGATACGAAGTTACATTGTTGTTTAACTGTGCATGAAGCCTTATGCCAGTTTGTTGTAATTCACTTTTACATCATGATGCAAAATCATCAATTGTACTCATTTGTTCTTTTCTGCAGTGAATTTGCAAGTTCATTTTTAGCACTGTCATCTTGACAGACACTGCTCCATAGACACAGTTGTGCAGTTGATGGTCAGCATCAATTTTATAAGTGCATGTACTATATGTTTAGAGAAACAGAGTTATTGTTGCTATGCAGCAACGCCGCACAGCCTTTTGATTACATCAAGTGGTGCATATTATAAAGACTGCTGCACCATCATCCCAATAAATTGCTTTATGACATACCATTCAATCACAGGTTTTTATGCTATAAGTGGATTATGCTATAACCGATTGGTATTGTCTATTGGAAATCATCGGTATTGGCCCAAAAAAGCTTTATTGGTGAGCTTTGCTTGTACCCATGGGCATTGGAAAGGGAGTCCAAGCCCTCCTCTGGATTTTGAAATTTAACATTTTCCTATTAAGTTATAGCAAAAAAAGTTGTTTTAGTTTTGAGTGGGTAAAATGAAATTTCATCACTTTTGGTCCCCTTTGGAAAATCTTCTTGGCTACCCTGGAAAAAATCCTTCCAATCCCATGCTTTCCAGTATCCTTCTGTTACCAGTATCCAAAAAGCTAGTTGTTATAAACAGACATGGGGCAATTACAGCACAAATGTAATCGATTACCACAATTGCAATTGTGATTACATTTGTCTTGAAACATCTTCAGAAAGAAAACAAACCCATTTACATAGTTTTATGTAAGTATTTTTTCAGACAACATACGATATGAATCAATGCAATAAACAAAATTACTAATCTGTAAGGATTAAGCACCAGAATAAAGAAAAACTATTGATTGTTTACTGAGATCTTCATGCAATCAACAAACCATGTGGCGTAACAAGAGGTTTGAGCTAGAGGAGAAACTTTGCTGAAAGAGGCCCACTGGCCTCTGTAAGGGACCTACTAGTCAACACTCAGAAAAAAACTTGAGAAATGATAGTGAATCCAGGTGTGGACGGCTATACAGCACTAAAACCTCAAATCAACGGAAAATACTCCGAAAAATGCAAAAAGACGACACTGTACTAAAAAACTATTAAGAGGATACTAAAACCGAAATATAAACAAGTGGGGAAGTGGTTTTTACATTTAGCTAGCCAGGAGAGTCAAATCGCCCCTCTTCCCTCCCATCAATTACTCCACTGCAACAAACACTAAACAATTTTGATTAAACAAAAAATATCAACGTTTAAAATCTTTGCTACAGTTGATAAACATCAACTCTTCAAATCTTTTACCAGGCAAACGACATCTATCAGGCTTAAACATTCGTCCAGCAACGCTGAAAATTCATTTGTTAGTAATTCCAAAATTGCTGACTATTCTTCTAACTGCGGGTTACAATCGTCTGCAAGCCAACACAGCAGTGTGCAGGTTTCAATTTGAAATGAAATGAACAATGATGCCAACTAGCTACGCATCTCTCTATTGGACCAATAGTCAATGGTTAACAAAACCTCACAGGTTTCATTGCTTTTTTTTCACCGGTATCTGGTGGATCACAGTTGACATGCTAGTTATCAGTGTGGCGGAAAGGTACTTTCAACTTGGATTAAAATACCTTATTCCTCTGAAAGAATTTAAATTTAGTGTATATAAATTACTGTATTGATTATAAACATAGCCTACTCCAGCGCTTGCATTCACAAGTTCACTCTGAATAGGCTATATACAAATGAAACGAACACCTCTCCTCGTAATGTCCCACTATTCTGTTGCTGAAGTGTAAACCCGTTTTTAAGAAGAGCTCCTATTTTTGTTGCTACATCTCACTAGACTCACTACGTTACTTCAGGCGGCCAACAGGAAGGCTAGCTGGAACAAAGCGAGAATTAGCTAGAAACACTGTGCTTGCCCCTGGTTTGTCTGGATTTAAACCACAGAGACAGGCAAATATCCTCCCGCGAAATAATTACCACAACAAATGATGGAGGAAATGCAGCGACCACAACCGTGGTTCATCGCATATTGATGTAGGGTTAAAACTTCCAAGTTTAATCGTGAACGTAATCTTCGATTACAATTAAATTGGCAATGTAATTGATTACATTTCATTGTTGGTCGGTTCAATTGATTGCGATTACTCAAAAAACTGTAATCAATTACGATTACCCCATGTCTGGCTGTAAGCTATTAGGTCTTGGGACACCTATAGAAAATCTGGTTTCATTTTGAAAAGTATTATCAAAAGCTGTGCTTCCACAACAGACTCCCTTTTGCCAGGCTACATGCTTCACTGTGCATACACCAGTACCTTAGTGCTGATGATGCTCTACTCATGTGAGCTTACTAAGTCTACACCCAAATTTTATGAAACTACTGTATATGCAAAAACAATGTGTCTGTGTACACTTGCCTGATTTTTGCATCAGTCTTCAGAGTTGATTCTAGATGTGATAGTGTTACTCAACTATAAATAACAACAACAGCAAAGGTATTGTAGTATGTTTATGTTGTAACTCAACCAATGATGTTGATACTGTAGGTCAGGGCTACTCAAATAGCGGACCGCGGTCCGAATTTGGACCTTTGGATGGCGACGCCTGGACCTCGTCAGCCTCTCAAAGGTGGATTCTATACCCAGAAGTTTTTATCTCAAAATTTTTCGCTTTTGCTCGTACTTCTAAAGCATTTACTCCTCGCCAAATGTGTGATTGTCAATCAAGCTGTTGTTCAGCTAAATTGCAGTGCGCACCTGAGTTGGGCAAGCTACAATTTTTTGGTTCAAAGTAATTGTTTCGTCATAATTGTTCAA
>JGI24022J15233_10003732_pt1 | contig 15325 bp, 5 predicted proteins | sample Ectturendosymbi2_FD_15233 | JGI IMG/M metagenome (IMG submission 15233)
GAGAGCACTGAGCGAATCAAACCCGTCGCCAGAAAGTTCTCAATAGGGGGGCTTTGCGTTTGTGCGGGGGGGCTTGATATTCTAAAAATTGACAAAAAATCCACTGATTTACAGTGTTCCATGTTACAGTTTGAGGGGGCTTGGAGCTCTGTTTGGGGGACTTAGCCCACCAATGCCCCCCCGTGGCGACGGGACTGGTGCGAATTTCCCCTGAGCTTGTTTGCTGCACAGTACAGCGATTTCACTTGTCTCTGGATATCATCATCATCCTTCAGTGAAGCATTTAACACGACCCCAACATATTTCTTTTTTGGTGAGAAAATCGTGCACGTACACCGATCAGAAAAACATTTGATGGAGGAGGTTGTTTACACTTATTGGGACAAAAACACCGATTGTTTTGTTGCAATTAAAAGCGATTTCGTGTTCAGCAGCATAGTCACCACACATATTCAGAAGACACTGGAGTCCACTGGTACTAGGGCCGAACACACATATATCAGCAGCAAACATTATGTGATTCACAAATCACAACCATATTTTCAACAGTGCATCCCACTCTGGCTGATTCCAGCTGTTCTGAGAGTTCATTAGCGAACATTACAGCCTTAGGTTTTGGACAGTGAAGGTCTTTGTTCTACAAGTGGCTTCACTTTTACCCAGAAAATGCTGGAGTTATTCGTCCCCTATACTGCTGTTATCATCTGATCTTCGCTTCTATCTGCAGTTGCCAAACTAAGGCCCAGTCTTGTCTGAATGCAAACAATGCGGCTTGCAAAAAAGGTTTGCCGGCTTATTGGGAGTGCGGCGAGCAAATCGAATTCAACCGCACGCTAGCGACTCTCAGCAAAGCTTGGAAAATACGATGGGAAGTTTGGTAAGTTGTATCTTAGACGTTGCATTGTTTACCGATTTCTGCATTAAGGCCAGTACGTGGTGACAGCGTAGCAGTTATCTTTGATGCAGAGAATAGAATAAACAACCACCGCGTTACTCACGTTGAAATACGCACTGTTCCACCACAAATGACAACGTTAGCTTTCCAGGAAAGGCTTCGGCGTAGAATCAATTGTAATTACATAAAGCAGACGTGGGCTGGTACAATAATATGTACTTGTCACCTGTAAGATTGTCAGAGGGAAGTAGGCATTCAATGAAAGCAATACAGAGTAAAGCCATCGCCGTGTGCTTCACACAAGAAAGAATATGCTAGTCAAGAAAATATACTTTTTGTTGTGTTGGCTGGCGTTCGTTAACGAAGTCTACGGTCAAGGTATGAGTAAGTTGACTGATTGCTTCACAAAACCAGTAACATGCAATATCACGGGGAAAGGGATTACAGGCCAAAGCGCTTTGCAGAGAAAACTTCATGTGTTCTGATGCACACGGGTAGTTGAGTTGAAAGGGCCAGTCACATGCATAATTCCGGAGTGCATTTTAAAAATTAAATAGCATGTTTCATGTTACTGAGCAGTGATCTGTACGTTTATGTGTTCTTTGCTTTTGTTGATTGCATCCGAGTAGAATTAACAGACAAGCGTGTCTATGTTGTGTGATAGTTTGAAGATGATTTAACTGAAGAAACAAACAGGCAGAACATTGCTGCAAATAAGTGAAAAGTAATACCGTTAGGTATTACAAATATCAAAATGCTAGAAACTGCTGAAAAAGAAAAATTAGAAAAGCAACAGATAGACATACCAGCATTCCTTTATTTCCTTACTATCACGGGCGTCGGAAAGAGTCCGGGCAAGGGGGGCCACGCAGGGACGGATTTAGGGAAAGTGGGAGCCAGGGCCATCTAGTTTTTTGGAGCCCCACGCAGGTGTTACCTATTTGGCCGTTTGTCCGAAAAACGGGCGTTCGGAGACAATGCTCCCCCAAATTTTGTTATGCCCAGAACATTTTTTAATAAAACATGTACTAATAACAAAAATCTTACCCTCTAAAAATGTATTTTGCCGCCCCAAACTTTAAGACCTGGCTACTGGTCTGCTCCTGTAGCAAACCGGCTTCAAACTCAGCCTTGTTGCAGAGAATCAGTTTATACCGTTTACGCTACGCCTAACAACAACCAGCAATCACGCAACACAGTTGCATTTCCACGTAAACTTGTGCACACGTGAATAACGAACTAGGCCAGTGGTTTTCAACCTGGGGCCGTAACCCCAGAGCAGGTCGTTTGCCTTTTTTCCAGGGTTGAGAGAGCTTCTGATAAGATATTCATAAACAATTACTTCTTTATTTTATATTTCATATATGGAACCATTTTTGTCGTAGCCAAAATAATAGGATCGCCTGGCAAAAATGATAGCCCACCTTTTCATTCAAAATTGTTGTAGGTGTGATTATGACCATTAGAAAGTTTTGAGTGTGATTATGACCATTACAGTTTAGCAACGCACGAATAACTTCGTGGCGTAAGAATGTGCTGTGTTTGTATAGATATCTGAATGCGGTAGCTCACTTGGGAGTTGTTCTAGTTTTCAATGAGTTGTGCTGTGGAGTGATTTGTATACGGCAAGGGTATCTTTCAGTGATGCTGCCATGTGCATGAATTAAAAAAATTAGCTTTTGTTTAAATTGGATTGCAAAATGGGCCGCTACTCGCTGCATAAAAAAGGTTGAAAACAACTGAATTAGGCGAAAACGCAAACTGTAAAACCGCCATGATTTTTCTGGCAGATCACGACAAATTCTTTCTGAAGTTCCACGTTCAGTTAACACCTCAGCACGGGGCTGGTAAAAAGGCTGAGGACACGAAGTTTCACAGCAACGTTTCAAGGGAATTCGTGACATAATATACAGAGAGGCAAAAAGTCTGCAAGAGGCGGGAAAAATTCTACAGCGCCTTCAAAGATCTATCTTTTGTAGTGCCGACTTTGGTTCTACGATTGCCATAGTTCTTTAACAGATATTAAAGCCTTTCCTGCATTCTTCTCTAGAAAAAATGGCAATGCGATGTTTTCTTGGATTTTATAGCTCTTTCGTGTAGATCAGAAAATCTCTTAGTTAAGTTTCCGCAATTTCTTGCAATTTTGCAGGTTTATTTTTCGGATATATACATTTTTATGCGGGACCGTGTTGCCGCCCTCGAAAATATCGGCTAGTTGTCGATGTGATTAGTGTATGCAAACTCCTTTGTTATAATAACCACATATTTTATGAACCAAACAAGCACAATTCATTCAGTGGACACAGAGTTTATTTATGCCGTTTTTAAATTGTCATTTTCCAAGCAATACAAAATATATTGTTTTAATCCTCTATATTTTGTATAGCTTGGTAATGCTGTAGGATGATGGTAAACAGCATGAAGACAAGTTTTGCAAAGCAGCAAAGCATTGTCGCAACACCCTCAGCTAACCATATGAAGTAAGCCCAATGTAGACACGTTTTTCCAAGAAAAACTGTTCAGGCTGATTTAACTAACATACAGACCTTCGACAAGTAATCTCTCTTTGCGGGCAGTCCACTTGGTAACAACCAAACGTAGCATGTAATCCTGACAATATTGCATTTCATCGGAGTTCTGGAGCGTCTGGCGGTCTTCCGTTGTTGCGAGCTTTTTGTTAGTGGAAGATTGAACATTAAGTAAGTACTGTTCGTTCTTTTTTATTCTTCAGACCGCCAAACACTGCAGAACTCCGATGAAAAGCAGTATTGTCATTCTCATGTTGCGTAGCAAACGCTATTATCATGTTGTTTCGGTGCTGATAAGAATCTATCTAGACCAGTGTTTCGCAACCGCGGTTCTGAGAGCCGCATGGGGCTCCAAAGCACCCTTTGTGCGGCTCTCAGCAGCCTTTGATAGTTTGTGTAACAGAATTCTTTCCGCATAAAACAAATGTGTGAATTTACTTGGGTTAAAATTAATTTTTTTTGCTTTCAGCTCTCTAACAAAATCGTAGGGCTGGTTAGGTCTCCCTTCAGCGAAAGGTTTGGAACCTCTGATCTAAATGTTTGCATTTTCGCTCGTTTCAAAGAAAATTGTGAAGCTATGCTTCTGCGCAGTTTCGCAAATTTTAAGTAACCCTGGAATACAGCGGGTAACGGGCACCCGGGCCAAATGAGGTCATTCACGTGCAACTACGTAAGCGGAAGTCGGCGCGCTTTCAACTCTTCAGTAGCTTCATGTTTTTGTGTGACTTGTAAATAGGTGCACTTGCTGTCATCTACGCCCTTCTAGATTTTGCAAGGGAGCGAGTTCGTCGCGAGTTCGGGTCACGCTGACCCGACGTAATGGTTAGTGTGAGGTGACAAAGGGTACATTGAACCCACGTTATGGTTTATGGGGGTAGAGCCTGTAAAAAGCTCAAACTCACTCAGGGCATGCTTCTACAGTCTTGTTAGCAGTATTCAAAAGGAGAAGTTGTTTACGCTCATAATATTTTTTATGAGCAACTGAATTTTAGGCATACATGACACCTTCGCTATATTTGGTCTACTTACTTTTCATCAAAAATCGTATGATATTAGAGTAAAGTAACTTTATAAGTGCTCAAATTGCTCTGTGAGACTTATATTTTCAGTGTAGTTTTCGTGATAAACTGCAGTTGAAGGAAAGTACATTTTTTCATTTTTGAAAACCGGGCCATGCACACCCGACGCAAGTATTAACGTGACAAAAAACTAAGATAAGTGTTCCAGGGTATAGAGTCGTCATAGGAAAAAGTTGCGCGGGGCCCTAGGCCATGGCCTATGGGTAAATGTCACTGGGGCCACGACCACCCTTGGTTTGAAATTTGATGCTTTTCCTATTAACGTTTTAGTAGAAAAGTACTTTTTTCTTAGTTTCGATCTGGTAAAATCAAATTTCACCACTGTTAGCCCTCTGGAACAATGCTTTGGCCACCACCTAGAAAAATCCATTACTGGGCTCCCTGTAAAAAATCCTTCCGACTCCCATGATATTGCCCTCTGAAAAAAGATGAAAAGATTGCAGGTAAGGGGGTGCGAAGAGTTTTCTGAGAGTGGCCCAAATTTTTTAAACTATGTCCAATACTTTTAAACAACGTCCAACATATTTTCTCAGGGCGGGCGAAGTATTTTCTAGGGGGGCTTCGATTCCCCTGCGCCTCCCTGGTTACGGGCCTGAATTGTGGTGAGGTGAGCACCGAATACGGTGCGGAAATTCCTGCTGAAGACACGGTTTTGAAGTTATAGCGTGCACTATAGCAAATAATAATGTTCACACAAACAACAACAGGAAATGGCAACTTCTGAATGCCTTCAAACACGTTCGAAACATTACTTACAGCGTATGCAAGCACATAAATAGGCAGTAACGAAAAATAAAACGGTTCCGTACGATTTCATTTATTGCTATGCTTGATATATTGTAGTTTAATCACGCAACTGCAGACGCTAGTTTTGTATATAATTCAGCGCAAAAAATGTACCGACGGATTAGGCCAAACGTGGGCCATACGATACCAGTGAGTCTCTTGTCATATATTACAAATTTCGCATCAACTTGATGGTAAAAATAGTAAACAGCTCTTTGGAACTGGAAGCGTATTTTAGTTCTTTTTTTGCACTCATCAAATCCTTTTCTCTGATGTTGTAAAGCAGAAGCTTTTACCCAGGCTTGTTTCTTAAGCAATGGACTAAGCTTTCAGGCCGGCTGAGCTCCAGGCAGTGAATGCTCAATTTCGTCGATATTTCCCTTTTATGAATGCCATCAAACTGAAATGACTTTAAAGCAGTATGCTACAATTAACATCAGGGAGCAAAAATGACTTTGCAAAGAAATTGCGAAAACAGCCTTCTGAAAACCCGTTGATGAAGTTGCATATAACAGGTGTGAATAATTTATTAGTCAAACTCATCAAAAGTACTGCGAAGTTTAAGAAATTGGCAAAACATTAGGAAGTAAACAAGTTAAAAAAGATTATTAAGTTAGTACGTAGAACAGAAATAGTTTCAAAAATGGTCTTGGAAGTTTCCAGAGCATTGCGCCAAACACATGCTTTCATGTAAACCTCATATTTTTATTAAATGTTTTCATGCCATTTGTTTGTCAGGAGCTTTTAAACCCCTTTGAGTGCACTTGGCCAAGTTTTGTGCATGCTTTGTTATCTATTCAAACTTGTAATGTTAATCCTTTGCTTTTTGCAACAACATCTTTAATCAAGTCAACCCCACATTTCCTGTCTCAATTCCATTTGCAAAAAAAGATACAAAATGGTGATTTTCCTGGCTCTGTGTAGTACTGCAGCATCAACAACCCTTTGCGGCACTGCTGCCACCTGTCTCTTGTGGTTTGCAACAAGGTTATACCATGATGATGTCTCTTTTTTTCTGTAACCCCTGTCTATAACTTTCAAATCAATTTACAACAAAGAAATAGAAATACAAAAATGCTGCAGGTTTTGTCGTGGAAACTTTCTCTATTTCTTCTGAATCCCTTGTTTTTTCAATGATCAGTTTGCCGCACACCAAGAAAGTGCTGAAATCGTACATTTCTCTACGAATTTTCAGCATTCCCCAGCTTGAACTCTACTTATAAGTCCAAAGGTTTAAAAAATTCTATTGTAGCTTAGCTTGATACATTGAAATCTCCTGGCTTCAACGACGGCCACGTGGCTGCAGCAATGAAATGGAACTAGAACTACTAATGACAGGGTTGCAGAGTCGCAGGTAAAATATCCGACTCCGACTTTCCAAAATCTCCGACTCCCGACTCCGACCTTTCCAAAATTTTCAACTCCGACTCCCGACTCCTTAACATAAACGGAATGAAATTTGGCTGTCAAAAGAAATGGAAATCGTGATACACAGCAAGAAATCTCTGATTCAACAAAAGTTTCAAAAGAAATTGTACCATTTCAACAGGAATTCCCAATTTAGGAGTGTGATATAAAAAATGATCCAACTGGGCGCCCGGAGTCGGACAAAAAAATCCGACTTCGACTCCCAGCGTTGTTAGGAATCCGACTCTGACGACATCCAAAACCTCCGACTCTTTATGACTCCGAGTCCGCAACCCTGACTACTAATTCTGCAATTGCGACAAAAGGTGGAACAAATGTTGGTCAAATACCCAAAATGGCATGACAGCCCAAAATTAAGGTTGAACATTTTTTGTCTTCAGCAACTGGGAAGATGTGTCTTACGTATTCCCAACGGCTGTGTCTGCGCGTGATATTGCAAACAACTACAAGCAATCGTGTAACTGCAGGAGTGTGAAAATCGCTTGTATTGATATCACAAAATAGGTTGTGTGTTAGGTTTACAATATCACTCAAAAATACCTATCTGCTTTATTTTGCCTATTACCTTTACAAGCGATTCACACACTTATGTTTCATAAACATATTTAGGTGTGTTTTTTGAAATGAAGTATTTTGAACAGATTTTCACACATATCTTTAGCTCTGCTTTTGTTTGATTAAAGTAGTATCAGTGAATATCGAGCAGTTGATTCCATATCTTTCATCAAAAAACTTGCGATATTTCAGGGTCTTTAAGCATTCACAAGCTCCTTGGAATATTTGTAAGGGTACAGATGTACAGTAGTTAACACTTTGTCACTCCTATTAATTTCTGCTCCTTCTCTCACTAACCGGAACACAATGAATTGTTTCTGTCTTGTTGTAACTACTGACATCACGCTGCATGTAGCTTAGGATGGACTAGATTTGATGTTGTTAAATTTATAGGCTAAAACGTTTTGTTTTGAGCTTTCATATTTTGTTGAATAAAAACATGAAAATATATAATTAGCACTAGGAGCAATCTACAATAAGAGGAAAACGGAATTTATAATACCGTGATGCTACTTGCAAACAGCCAGCCAAAGTTGCGGGCATGGGCGTCGGAAGGATGTTTTTCTAGGGGGTGGGCATTGCCGGATTTTTCCACAGGTAACTTGTATATTGTAAATGGCACCCTAGGGTGTCGCGGCACCTCGGTTGGTAACCACTGAGTTATAGTCATTAGAATAGATGATCTGCGCTTGGTCTTAAATTCAGTGCAGGGCTGATTGTAGATTTGAAATCAATTTAATGGCCTTGGCCTTACATTAGTGAAAATGGAGTCATAGGGATAGTCAGAGGGGGTCCAGGGGGGCATGCCTCCGCACATTTTCAGCATATTAAGTCATTTTGTACGCTGAGAGGCGGCATCCCAAACAAAATACTGTTGCTCGCCTAAAATCAAGAATTTAACCCCCAGAAATTTCGGGCTGTCTACGGCACTGAATGGAGTTAAAATTCATTTTGACTGTAACCACTGTAACAACTTCAACGCATACATTCACTAGCTTATTGGATACTTGGCTGCAAACATAGTTTTTCTCTAGCGTATAGATTCAACTAAGCTCAGCGGCGATAGCTCAGCGGTGGAGTGTGTCCGCCTCTTAATTGGAAGGTTGGGTGTTTGGCCACGACCACTGAGTCAATCGCCGTGGCGCTCCTTGGGCAAGAGTGTTTACCTTAACCGCCCCGGCAGGAAGAAAATTTCAGGTTTAGGCCTGCCGACAATTGCCGTCACCAAAAGAATATTAAACAACTAAAGTATCATCAGGTTAGTTCAACCGCATCAAACCTTACTGCTTTTTGCTAGAAGTTAAAAATCAACTTTACTCTCTCTAAAACAATTCAACAAACGCGAAATAACATAAAAGATGTCTTCCAAATTTTTTTTGTTTTTAAGGAAAGAACACAATTACTATTGACATTGCTCAAAGTGACGGCTTGCCACTAGAAGAATTGGTCAAACTCATACAAAATCTTCTCCAAAATTACAGTTCGACATTCACTGCCAGTGGTAAGTTCTTCTTCGGTAAAAGATGTTTTCTTCCGTCACACATTGATGCTTTACTTTTCGAACATGGTTAAAATGTCCACTGTTGCTTTCTTTAGTATGTACTAAATACTAATGGTCAGGGCCTCTGAGAGCATTTTACCAGGGGTACGAAGGTTGATACTGGGCCCCCTAGCTTCTGGGGCCTTCATCGCAACTGATACATCTTGTGTATATAGTAATCAGAATAAAGATAAAACAGCTACAACGTCAAGATTTAGAAGTAAATTGACTGCGTTACTAGCAACTGCCTTGAGCTATTAATTTTGGGCTTGATTATGCAAAAATTTAGCGTGCGCATTTTCATCCTCCCGGGCCCCAGCACCTGCCAGGCCCGGGTATGATGTACCTCTTGTACCCCCTTCTGGTAGGCTCTCTGCTAATGGTTAGAGGAATAAGGTGGAGTTTGCTTTTATCACAAGTACGATAGAATCCTTTTGGGCTGGCCCACGAATAAAAAGCTATTTCCATCACATAAACAGTGCCAATTTATTTATCATGGTTTTACTTAGAAACAAGAGATAGAGAGAGATTGCTATATTTCACCAACAAACTTCTTGGTTCTCCTCTGGAACAAAGCAGAGTGATTGAAAGGAAGTGTCTTTGTAGAACTGTTTTTTCGTTGCAGACACAGACGAGTGTTCCAGCAGTCGCCTAAACAACTGTCACCACGATGCACTTTGCAGCAACGTTGTGGGCACCTACAATTGCACTTGCAAGACCGGATATGAAGGAGATGGTTTTTCATGCGAGCTTCTAAGTAATGATAGCGGTGAGTGAAGTGAACGTTCTCGAAACGCAAATGCAGAAATGTTTTCATTATCGTTGTCGTGTCGATAATGAAATGTGCTGATAGCAGACATTTTTCGCAACATGCATAAACCTACAAACCTTCTTCACGTTTTGCTATTCTTTAAATGCTACCCTAGTACTTAATGACGTGATGAAGCTATGATCATCGCAACACAACCTGAATGTGGTTTGCGGCGAGGAACCTTTCGTTTTAAAATGGTAAATTATTTATGCACTGCATGCACTTGACCTCGATATTTTGCGAAGTAGTCGACTAAAATTACCTATTTTCGACTTATTTTTGAAAAGAAAGTCACGATCGTTCACTGCAAACGCTAAAAATCAAACAATTTAATTTCAGCCTCAACTGTGACTGTGACAACTTTGAGTACGTCCGTGAAGGAAGAAACTGCCACTCTTTACATCGAAACCAATGGCCCTCTCAACGATACAGACAACACTACCGTGTCCAAGACGATAGAGGCAATCTTCACCGACGAAACCACATATGGAGTTGATGCCAACGACAGCTTTTCAAGCGAATCCACAACTTCTACCACGAATTCAACAACAGAAGCCACATGGGAAAGACAATCCTCAGCAGTATCAAACCGCATTTCGCAAAATACTTCCTATTTTACTGAAGGTCTCACATCATTTTCCAATGCCGTCCCTACAGAATTAAATACAGCGTCAGGTGAGATTTTCCGTGTGCTTTTTAGAACGAACCTGCCTTGCACATACTTTTTCAAGAAATGATCAAATTATTAAGTTCCGTAACTTATTAATGACGACAGTATCTTTAAGAAATTAATTGCACCAAGGGTTTTTTATAAAAATAACTGCTAGTTTTTAAGTCGAAGATCTGAAACCTCCTCTGCAATTTGCTTGTCTGGAGCGATATGCAAGAGAAAACCAATGGACCTTTTGAAAGCTTCTCTGGGCAGCTGATGCAATAATAATAGAAAAAATTTAAAATGTTCCATTGAGTTGTTTATTAGAAGTCAGATCGACTTATACTTTCATCATTTCCAGTGTCAACGAGCGACACCGCAATTTTACTTGTTGATGAAAATTTTGAAATCTTGTTCAACAGTTTGAAAGAAAAAAAAATAAGGCATCTGCATACTTGTGTATATACAAGACTTGTTTTTTATCCAAATGTCCGCATAAGGAGGTATAAAACGTACAGCTGTGCCTGAGCTCCTTTATTTGTTGAGCACTGCGAACAAAATTCATTAGAATCGACCTACAGGAAGGTAGCGCGCTTTTTAATTACCAAAAAATAAGATAAATTTAGTTGAAAGTAAGTTTTATTCACTCTTATTGAATGAAACAAAGTAGGAAATGCAATTCACAACATTGCGTCGGTAATATTTTGAATTTGAACCGTTTACCTTGTATCTATAGTAAAGAACTAACCATATAGCCGTATGTGATTCTTGTTGATAGTATTGTCTGTTCCCTTGCAGAAACCTGAAATTACCCATTGAAAATATTTGGTTCTGTACATTTTAATATTGTTTGTGCAGATACAACACACAGATTTGGGGAACCAACGCCTTCAAGTAACCATACTGCAGTCGAATATCAAGAAAATGAAACAAAATCATCGATAGATTTGTTCACAACGATTTCGCAACTGTCTAACAGTAGAAGCACAACAAGTGCTGCTGGTTATTCACCCAGCGTTACTGCAACTTCTGTTGGCGCGCTGGCAACGGAAAATACTTCAATGTTTGATGCTTCCGCACAAAACAGCACTGCTTACGTCGATGCCGACAATGAAAACAACACATGGGCTGAACCATTTGGAACATCGATTGCCGAAAAAGCTATTACTTTTGAAATAGGCGTTGTAAACGCAACAACCCTTTATGATACTGCAGGCTCTTCACAACCTGGAAATGTTACCGATGTTCTGGCAACACTTACAAATGGTAAAGAGACCGACACCCCCTCTGCCACTGAAAGTACAGTCTTAAACAGCAACATTGCTACAGTAATGGAAACTACAATGACAAGCGAGTTGATGTCAAATCCTAAAATGTTTCATGACACAAATGCTTCAAGTTCAATCACTGCGACGGAAAGCATCTTGACATTTACCGAAAGCACCTCAAACTCTACATCAGACGACAACATTCTCACCAACAGTGATGACCGTGTTGTTTCGACAGACACTGAACGTTATGAGACAAGCTCAGGTTTCTGGGGTAGGGACTCTTCGGAAAACACTCTTGATGAAGAAGATGAATACTCGACTTCTCTGTTTATTACTTCGAACCCAAACGAAGAACCAACGTTTCAGATGCTGGGAACATCAAACAAAACTATTGAAGCACTACCGGGTTCGACAATTAAAAGTTACAGTGCGACTAGCGTAGAAGGAAGTGAGAATCATGCTTACACGTCACAGGCTACAACTGACAATGATTCAGAAACAACAACAACGGTCAAAACGTCAGGTGACTCTGTGTCAACATCATTCTATACTGGTGCACCTGACGTCACTGCCACCAATGTCGCCTCTGCACAAACGTCACCTGAAATCTCTGCAGAAACAGAAACTGAAACTTTCAGTCACTCCTTTAGCACATATTTTTCCAACTCCAAGGGAATTGGAGAACAAACAAATCCAAGCACAATATTTGTCACTCCATTCAATGCTAATGCGAGTTTTCCAGTGGAAGTGAGCAGCACAGCTGCAATTCGCAGTGACGACGACTCGGTTTCTGCAAAAACTGAAGCAGAAATTGCAGAGAGTCAACCAAGCGGAACCGGGCTAAATACTGTTACCGCAAGGCTAGCTACAACTGAAATGTCAAATCAGACATTTATCCCTCAAATTACATCACCTGGTCCCGCTGTGCCAACATACCTCATAGATGTCTTAGAAAGTGCGGTTCCTGCTGAGACTGCGTCTTTTTCTACTCAAGACAAAGTTTCAACTATACCGAATTCAAAAAATCACGACTTTCCTACTAACATCATTTCACTTTCGAACTCTGCAACGTCAGATTATGTGACTAACCATGTACGTGTTGATGGGACGGGAATTGCAGCTTTGACATCTACAACCTCAGAAGACATGTCTGATAATCCTATTTTAACGAAAGAGGCCGAATATGTTAGTACAGCAACTTTAGTAGAGTCCAAAGGTTATCAAAACTCATCCAGTGGCATTTTAAGGCTCACATCTGTGGACAACCCTATTGCAACAACTCGGACAGACGCTGACAACGGTCAAGCTACGAGCTTTTCTAAAGATTTAGTTGCGTCGACGGTGCCAGTTTCATACAAAAGCTCAGAAACAAACTCTGAGCAAACCCAAACGGAAAGAACTGAATTACTTACAGCTGAGATTACTTCAGGCTTGGTGCGTTCGATTTCTGATCAAGTGACCTTCAACAACACTCAGGACCATCTGAACAATGACTCGAGCTTAACACCCGCTAATTTACCAGGCAACACAGCTTTGCCACCATTCAATGATGCAACATCAGTGGACAACGACAAAAAAGGTTTTGCCTCAACAGGAAACTCTGGTGATACCGAGGCGACGGTCGATTCCGAAACACAAAAAGGTACCAGCTCCATGGATGCTGCAACTACAAGCGATAGCACAAACAACGCTCACTCCACTGTTCTCCAAAGCACAAATTCTCATATGAGGTTATTGAGTTCCTTACCTGAAGAGGCCGAATCAACAACTCAGATGTATTTAACAGAACATAGCACCGCGTGGAATGAAGGCAAGCAGTCAGACTCTAATTTTGTTTCTGATCAGTTCAGCTTTTCAGCAAGAACTGTGAATGCTGCGGACAACGCAACATTTTCTAAACAGACAAACGTTGAAACTGTTTCTACATTGACGGAAACTCTTGAAACCATATCGAGGCAAAGTGACCTTACCAACAAAAGTACACATAGGATGACCAATGTCATTCTTACTCAAAGCATTGAAAAAACTGCTACCACAGACATAAACTTAAACACCTTGGGTTCACTTTCAGAGCACAATACCATCTCACATGCTGCCTTCGGTGCAACAGAAGCTGAGGTGCGTCCAATGAGTAGTCCATTGACTAATCAAGCTGACATAACCATTTCGGAGTTGAATACAGCTGGTAGCTATGAGTTTGATTCAAATGCAGCTAATACCGACGCTTTGTCGTCACTCGAAATGACCTCTTTTCAATCACGAATAAATGAGCCAACCGAAAGTTTATCAAAGAAGATTGCAACTGTGATCAGTCAAACTACGCATCCTGACTCACAAACTCATCAATCGGCTTTAGAAACAAGCAGTGGTAGTTTCCTCCCTGAAGACATGTCTCAAAGCATAACTGATCAGCCTTACAAATGGAGCGTTTTACCCGAAATTGTTACCAGCACGGTTGACAGTAACGCTGTTTCTTCCGCTATGCACTTCAATCCTTTTCTTAATGAAGCTTCATCGCAATCTGTTTCAACCCAGTTAGATGCCGATATAGAGGTGGTGACCAACAAAACTGCAACTAAAGACTATAGCAATGCACCAACACCATCGAGTATCACTGAGAATGTCGATAACATTAATACGGCCCACGGCACTCGGATGACAACCAGCAACAATGCAACTGATGAAAATGTACAATGGACTCAATCAACAGGTGAATCAGGAGTTAGTGGTTTTGTTTCCAGTTCATCAAGTACCCTACATCTGTCAACGAAGCTTACCATCGCCAACGAACCTTACAAGACTAATACAATGGAAGAAACACCATCAGAAAACAATGGAATGGGTTCTTCCACTTCCTTAGTTGCAAACACGCAACTTCATGCACAACAAACATTGCATACAAGCGAACCTTCTACGAACAGCAACAGTTTTAGCAAAGCGGTACTTTCAGATATGTCCAGAGAAAGTACAACTAGTATCAGTGATTCTGATACCTCGTTAGACAACTTCGTTTTGCCGTTGCTTACCGCAAGCAGTGGTAGCACGCTCAACGGAACTAGTGTTCAGTCACCTGACACATCTTCCAATTTCCACCAAAGAGCAACTATCTTACCTATTGAAAAAACGTCTTTAATGACGGATCAATTTTTGACAACTGCGGCATTATCATCTAATAGCATTAGGAAAAGTTCAACCGATCCGGAAATTAGCAGCTTAAGCACAAGCATTTCGACAAGTTTGACGAGTGGAGGTACGGTGGGTACATTTCAAACCCTGGAAGATAAGTCCGAATTGCCGATAGAAAGAAGCACTGTGGTATCTTCTGAAATCTTTACTACAAACAACTTGAACCCAGCTGTTTTCGTTACAGAATCAAACGCGCAAGTCGTTAGTGCAACAAACATTGGCCACGATTTTACTGAAACTGTTGACACAGCCTCGACAATGTCACCTGCAGCAAGTATAACTTCTTTGACAAAACTCTCTACGATGTCACAGGAACAATCCTCACCCTGGAATACATCAGTCACGCCAACGTTACAAGCATCAACCAGAGATATTAAAGCCAACAATGAAAATCTCACCATTTCGGCAACTACTGGAACTAGTTTCACAATTTCTTTGGGTCTGTCATCCTCACGAAGTAACACAGTGTCTGAGGGCAAGCAGGTATTCAAAAACCAAACTTCTCATTCTATGCTGATTTCCACAACCACACAAGGCACGCCGCCTCCCTCTTCGATGATCGCCACTTTGTTGAAGAGCACATCAAAGTCCGCT
>JGI24022J15233_10003735_pt1 | contig 15321 bp, 6 predicted proteins | sample Ectturendosymbi2_FD_15233 | JGI IMG/M metagenome (IMG submission 15233)
TTAGTATCAATTACTATTTGATTTCAGACAAGGGGTACGAGAAAATTTAACGAAAGCTCAGGGGGTACGAGGGGGTAGAAAGGTTAAGAACCACTGCTTTAGGAAATATCTTTGGTCGTACAACACGAAGACTCGCGAGCGTAGATATCACCGTCTCGAAGATGATATTCAAGGGTGGATATGCATGAGGGGAGTTGCTTTGTAGAAGCTAGCCATATTTTTCTAATCTCTGAAGGCCTTACCACGGAATGACAGAAAGCAAAAACATGTTCAGCAGGGCAAAAAATCAAAATTAGTGCATACTTATTCAAAGTATGGGAGGTGCCACTTAATCGTATGGACTGTAGTGTTATTTTATTGCACGCCATAACTGACTAGTGAAAGGCAAACAACAAATGAAACATTCTGCACAGTATGTGTTAAATACAAAAAAGCAGGAACTATTGAAGATTAAAATAAAAACTGTGTAAACGGACATTTTTTGATGTGAAAATGCTTTTCAGACGTTATTGGAAAACCGAAATGCAATTATGAAGACTTTGATATAAGAATTTTTCTTTTGTTTTGACAGCACTGCATGCCGTGAAAATTAAAATGAACTGAAAAAAAAAAGTTTTTCGCATTTTTTGCGCTGGTGTCGACGTTCAGTTGTGTGAAAGCATAGGTAGATGCACCTACAAATGTGCAGCTTCAAATAAACACTTCATCAAAGTTGAAATGTCAAGGTGAAAAATATATCTCCATTCTTTGCGAATTTCTCTCCGACAGCTCAGAGAAGCAATTGAATCCATTTTTAAAAACGTGATTCTGACGGTTTAATTACTTCAAGCATTTAGTGCGCTTCTCCACTTGATTGCCAGTCCGAAGCTGCTTAATGCAACTGTTTGCTAAATGCTATGTTTTATTTGTAATGGAAAGCAAGAAAGTTCGACATGTAACGGAAAGTGAAGTTTGCTAATGAAAAATACGTATTGAAGCGAGATTGTTTTGCTGTTCAACAGAGTGTTAAATCTGAACAGGTATTGTGGCGGTCTTGCGGTTGAATAGGTATTTTAAGTAAGCTGATGAACACTGCGTGAGCGAGGTGAAACATTCATAATTATCTAAACCAGGCCTCTCCAAACTTTTGTCTGAGGGCCACATAAGTAGGCATACCATACGTCCCGTTTTAGCCTGGACTGTCCCGGTTTAAAGGCTTTGTCCCGGCGTCCCGGTCAGTCAACCAAAAATCCCGGTTAGGCATTCAGTCATCCAGTATATAGCCCTACACCTGGTACATCCGCACCCGTTGAAATATTTTTTCTATCATGCATAACATGTGGTCTGATAACAGATGCACAATGTGAAAACCCTTATCACCTGTAAAATTAATACTGCCTTTTTTTGCTGTCTCTTTTACGAGAAAATAAAATCGAGCAAAGTCTTCTTGAAGAAAGTATTGTCTACGGAAAGTACGATTGGGCGAATGTGTAAATTTACAAATGCTTGAACATTGTTTTGTTTCTTAGTGAAATGCATTATTTTAGTTTTTGTTGGTGTCTTAACTATAGGAATTTAAGATACCTACATCCCGCAAGTAAGATATGAACCACATTTATCTGATAATGCTCGTTGTTCTGAAGCGCCCGGTTTTCAGTCACAAAAATATGGTATGCCTACACATAAGCTATTACAGAACAGTTCGAGCGCCGGACATCTTACGTAACGTGATTGNCTCGGGATAGGTTACATTCCACCACATCAAAATGTATGTCTTCGCGGGCCGTAGCTTGTAGACCCCTGATCTAAACTCTGAAGGAGTGATCGGTAAATTTTCGTAGTGGTATAATTAAAGGCCCATTGTGTTTTTGAAGGCTCTATTTCAAACTTATGCTGTATTTACTGTAGTTACATGTTACAATTAACAATGCCATGTAATGTAATGAACCGCATTATGACAAAACCTTGCTTTGTTAACGTCAAACAATGTTTCCTAACGTTTATCCCGGGGCTGGAACCATGGATATTTGAGAGGTAGCTCCGGGTCCCTTCCTAGATATTAACGGTTTTGCCAAATCTACTGAAAGCTGCTGTACTTTCCGGAAAACAGTGCTCTTTATAGAACAACTAAGCACAACACCAGTCTGCAACAATGGATCACTGATGTTTTCTTGGTTTAATCATCGCTAAGGCTGTGGTGGCATCGCAACTGGACAGGCGTGGTGTTACTTGTAAAAATTTGAGAAACGCAAATTATCACAGTATCGTACTGTACTTTCTACTCAGAATGATCAAACCGGATTTCTAGTGTAACGACCTAAGAAGAACTAAGTTATAATCAATAGGCATATACTAAGGCAGCGGTATAGGCAAACTTGTTCAATGGAAGAGTCATGTGCAGAAAACTAAAACCACCAGTGAGCCGCAAAACCGGTTTATAGTCAATGCAATTTTTACATTGAATTTTTTTACAAAGAATGCAATTTTTGCATTGAGTGATCTACTGCAGTAATTGAAACACAACAAAACACATTATATATCTCGTTTGATTTCCTCGTCTCCGAAAATTTGGACAATATGTTGTTAAAAGTGTGCCAATTGTTTTCTCAAGCGTTTAAATGTCAGGGTTGAACAATGTTTTGATTTTACGAGCATCATTACAGAGAAAAAAATCCCACAGCAATATCTTTTTCTATATGCAGAAATGAGTCGTACACTGGTCTTTTAGATTCTGGGTTTTTACTTTCTGGAACCTGCTGTTGTCAAAAATCAATTGTAGAGTGACATTGACCGAAAATTTTTAGACCCAGATCTTCTTGCATTTTGATCGGTTTAATTTCTACAGTAGACAATTTGTGGCAAACGGCTGGCGAACTGGACACCTATCACCGATGACATTAACGCTGAATGAATTTACAGGGAATGCAAAGCATGGTTTTAACTCCTGCAAATGGCCATATCTGACTTGGAAACTCCTCCAGTAGTCTTGCAATTTATTTTTATATTCTTCCATTTTGTGGTCCGTAATTGCCTCTTCGTCCGTTGTTATTCTGACATTGGGAAAATGACAGAATGCCTTTGACAATATATCTATTTGAAAAATCTTTAATTTGCTGGAAATTTAAGTAGCCTAACTTGAACGTGAGGTTCACAGTCTTTGTCAAACCGCGTAGACTCCTTGGTAAATAACCTTTCCAACTTGTGTAAACACTTTGATAAATGAAACAGACATTAATAAACTCGATTGCTTCAACAGCAACTGGCGACGAAAAAGTTTAGTATGCAAGCCCGAAATCGGCCCTAAATATTTTGGCAAACTTAAACCCGAACCCGGCCTGAAAAGTCCAGCCCGAGTTACATTGCCTGCACATACCTCTTATTTGCAGTATAACCTTCAGCTTTGGTCAGGTTTATATTAAGCACAAACACAAGTTCTTTCCCCTGATTCACTGATGTAGGAGGCGGGGTTGCAAGGCGTGCAAGCTCACCCCCAAAACGTTTGATTTGGTGAAAATCCGGGCAAAATCTGTGGACGTTTGGGCAAAACCGGCATCCAAAATCAAGGTGCAGACGTTTTTTTTCTTGGAACTCATCTTTTTGTTTAGTCCTCTTCGGGCAAGTTAGGGAAATTTGGGCAAGTTTGGGGTAAATCTGGCAAAAATAGTGCTTGAAGTGCTATGAATTAAAAAAATGCACCCAACATGAAACGAAATGCAGTCGTTTTTTTGGAACGTCATTTTTTTTGGAGTTTTTTCGGGGAATTTTGGGTACATTTGGGCAAAAATCCGTCGCGTACACAAAAATTTGCCTGCTCCTACACCTATGGCCTGATTCACACGTAATAATCGGTACTGTTCAGTAAACACAGCCAACGGAGCAATGAGTATGATAACACTATAACCTGCATGCGGCTTTACCAACATACCATAATGACATTCATGGAAACACATTAGAAGACACTGTTGACAAATATTCATGGAAGAAATTTCATTCACCCGGTTAAAAAGCACTGTTGTGGACAATGCTTAATAAAAATACCTTTGTCTAAACAATAATATACAGGCTGTTAAAATAGAAACATGCAACATGCCATAGTTTTAATTAACTTGGATCTGGTACAGAGGCTTTTGGTGTGCTAGATATATCACAATTCCACAAATTAGACTCTCTTGCAAAATTCCGTAGCAGAACGCATACAAAAACTGTTAGACTTTCTAAGCTCAGATGGACCAAATACGCCAAATTAAAACATTTAATTTCCGCAACAGAACGCACACATAAACTGTTAGACTATCCAAGCTCAGATGGACCATACGCCAAATTAAAATATTTAATTTCCGTAACAGAACGCACACATAAACTGTTAGACTTTCTAAGCTCAGATGGGCCAAATACGTCAAATTGAAACAGGTAAAACATTCCATGTAGCTCAAGAGCGTACGCAAGGGGGGTTGGGGGGTTAACCCCCACCCCTTGAGCTTGATATTTTACTAAAACTTTATTGTAAGGAGAGTGTATAGCGTTTGATTTTTACAAAAATAAGGGGAGTGTGTGTAGAAGATAATGCCTATTATGTCAACAAACTTCGCTTGAAAACATGAATACGACGTCAAATTGTGACGTCACAAACAGCGCACACCAAACACAAATGACCACCATATGCCACTGAATGAAACCCCCTCATGAAAATTTTCTGCGTACTCCACTGATGTAGCTTGAATAAATGCCAAACAGGTCAGTGGCGAATAAATGCCAAACAGGCACAGCATTTTGTTTGGGACATCGTCTCTCAAAGCACAAAATAACAAGATAAGCTAGAAATTTTGGAGGACCCATTGGGACCCTTGTCCCCCTTGGATACGCCTACGAAATAGGTTGAAAATTTAGAAGTTTAAGGTCAAAGCAGACAGGTTTTCAAAAAATGCCAAACAACGTTTTTTTCTGTCAACACCACTAAAAACGGCCAAAATTACGCCAAACTGACGTACATGCCAAGCAGGATTTTCTCACGCCAAACCATTTCAAATAAGGCCAAAGTTCTGCAATTTGGCATTAAAATGCCAATTACCTGGCAACCCCGGTCTAGGCACCAAGCACATGTACAATATTAGGGTGAAGCATCCATGACGTAAAAATTGTCTATGTCAACATTTACTTATCTGTGTTGTTCGCAAAATATAGCATTACAAACGAATGGCCTAGGCAAATCACTTTTATTTCACACATTGCAATTAAACTCCAAAATTTTGCAGTTGAGCTTTTGATCAAAGTGGAAAGCTTGGTTTGTTTCAGTTTCTAAAGACTATTGGGATAGAGATCTAAATTACAGCAAATGCTTTTGGTTTTTGTGCAACATCTTACATTTATTGATTTATACTAAATTGTTAAAATACCAAACATTCCTAAGAAATCCCGTGGGCAGGACTGTTTGGACTGCTGGTGCACATTACCAGAAGTTCGCTGCACGTGATCGTTACCCCATTATGGGGCGCCGTTCGTAAAAATATTATATCTGACAGATTTAGCAGAAAAACTGCTATCTCTGCGCATATTTAGCTATCTTACCCATCTCTGCGCGCATTTAGCTATATCTGCGCAGAGATAGCTATCTCTATGCAGAGATAGCTAAATATGCGCAGAGATAGCAGTTTTTCTGCTAAATCTGTCATATATAATATTTTTACGAACAGCGCCGCATACCCATGTTCATCTTGTTGATTGTTCTGAGCCTGTGTGAGTGCATACCGTACTGTGTGATTCTTGCGTTGTGTGCTTAATTTGCATGTTGTGTTAGGAGATTTCCGTTCTACTGTATCATTATATCCGTATCGGAATGATGGCATTATAACTTTTTGAAATGTATATAATTTTTGATATTGCGTGTGCTTTTTTGCACGCTGAGTTTCTCTGGCGTTTTTCATTTTGCAATGTGATGCGACATTCAGCTCTATTGTTTGGATTGCCGTCTACATTCCAAACTTGAAACTGGATGACAGGATGGTTGCCTGTTCTATCCTTTCTTGTTTCGTTTTCTACGCGCAAAGTATCAGCGTGAAAAGAGTTACTGAAAAAAACAGACTGTAAAAATACCGCGTTTAGTGTTTGCTCTACTTTACCTAAAATTTACATCACAAGTTTATGTACATCCTCAGAATCCCAATGATTGAGTAATTGGCATGTTTGTAAAATTGTTTGCTTTCATTCTGACGTTGGGTATTCCACGCAAAACATGCGTCTTTCGTGCTCTAGCACTTTTCGGAAAACGTTGCAGTTGGGGATTTACAAAGAAAACCCACGTGACCTTGAAGAAATTCACATCAATTCATTCAATCTTTTTACGTAAGAGGGTGCGCAAAAGCTTCGAAAATCAATGTTTGAAATCTTATCAAAATGGTTTACAGCATTCTAAAAAAACAAAATACACATTCTCTCAATTTCGTTATGCAAGTTTAACAGCCTTAGGCAAGTTATGTCCACTGACTTTTCTGATTTGTCGCTGTTCGAAAATGCTATGTCTTTAAAATACACCCGTTTTGCTCAAGGCTTAAAATGATTCTGCATAATTAGAAAATACGTCTGGGATGGTATGGTTTATTCATGAATTTTTGTGACTGAAATCACGAAATAACACGAATGCAGCAAGGGGAAATACAATAACATCGGAAGATCACTAACTAATTTCACGTAGATGAAAATATAAATACATCAGTAATTTCAGGTTTCGCAGTTTAGCCCTTTAATCGTGTTCTAACATGTTGAATTACAAAGGGTTGCAAGTTCTCAACCTGCACTGTTGCTAGCAGGATTGGTGTTGAACACGTATGCGTCAGTTGTGTCATGATGCAGTCATCTTCAAGCTTAACGAGAGCATCTACTTGTACAATGTGTTTTTCTCCGAACTTCTATATTATGGGAAAACTTTCGCGTTTCGAGAAGGGAAGAATTATATAACCTAAATTGAACGTTCAATGTGTGCAAGTGAATCTGTCTGTGCCGAATGTTTGCAGGCCTCAATCCCGACCATGATCGAATCGCTGATAATTTCCCAGATCGGATTAAGCCTGAAAAGGGCTCTGCGCTACCCAACATTTTGAGGCTCCCCAATCGACAGTAAACCTTCCAACGTCTACAACCAAATGTACCTCCATTGCAATACAACCTACGTTAGCCTCCGATTCTACTAAAGTGTTTCACAGGGTCGTCTAAACAGAATAGCGGCAATAGAAAATGTTTTCAACAACCATTTGTGCGAGGAGGGTAGTCCCCATATGGTACCCTGATGCTGACCCATAAAGGTTTTTGGGATTTTTTGAGCTTTTTGGGAAAAAGATGTTTGAGATTTTGCAAGTTCATGCAAAATATTTTCATTTATGAAATATTGTTTTCAAGTTTATGCAACCGATATTTCTCAAGACGAAATAAACTGCGTTTTGTCAAAGACGTGCCTGGGCAAGTTCCAATCAGGCTTTCTGTGTGAGGTTACAGTTAATCCGAATAAATCTGACCTGTGTCTACTTGAGCTTACTTTGTCATTGCATTTAATGTGTTGGTTAGAGCTTCTGCATCACTTCATCCAGATTTTACAATATTAAAATACACCTAATCTGTAATTTGATGAGTTTGATAGCTTTTGTCAAGGGCGCGTGCACAGACGGGATGGAATCTGAATGTTCCCGTCAAGTTACTACTAATTCGATAAAAATTTTCCTTAGCCAATTAATTTTTCCTTGTAGGTGCTATTATTGATCAGAGTTTTTGCATCACTTTGTCTAGACTTCTTAATTAATTAGACCCCATCACAAGTCTTTGATAGATTTTTTGCGTTACGTTTTTCTGGTGGGTGTTGGAAATCGCGCAAGTTGTAAACTTTTAGCGCGCCATATTGGCGATTGTTCATCGCGTTGCTGCTATTGCAGTGTATGAGGCCACCGACACTGCAACGTCATCGGTCTACGCAACGTTTCATAAAGCAGGAAATGTTGCGTCATCGATCTGATCAGTTGTCATTTAGCTCAGCTTACCTGTTCACCAGTAACGTTGTGTAGTAATCCTCGCGGTATAAAGATGAATGAAAAACTTACTTGTCACCTTTGTGGTGAGTTTTATGACAGTGAAAGTGATCTTCAAAGAAACTTGCATCAATCAAAGCAGAATGTCCCCAAGTGCGGTCTTGTGTTTTTGAGAAATGATAATTTGAAAAAGTGCAAAAGAAACGTGCACTGTGAGGACGCTTCAAAGTTTATCTGCCAGCCTTATCAGAAGTCATTTTCAAATTCCTGTAATCTTAAACAATAATTGGAGATTCATCCGCTCATTCAACCTTGGTCAGGTAACTTTTTTAACAAACACGGTTAATGACCATAACCTTTTTGCCTAAATCGCATTCTCATCATTACCCAGGCCTACTGAGACATTTCCGGAGCAGAAGCGGCCTTTAGAACGATTCAGAAAATTTTGTCAAACTTAACTGACTTGAAAAAATTAATTTGTTAAATGTCGAAAAAATATTAACACAAGAAACATAGGTCCACGCCGAAAAAACGCGTGGGGCAGGCATGGAAGTGATACAAAAACGCACGAAAAAAAAGCGAAATGCCGCCAGTAACCTTTGTTGGCAGTCTGTACAAGACCCATGCCGTATTGTGTTCGAAAATTGCAGATGTGCATGGAATAGAAGTGCATGACGTTTGCACTTGCAAATTTGTTTATTTTCGGAAATTTTTTCGATTTTTATTACGCATCACGATTGTCTGACGAAAATGGCGAAATTTGTTTGCAAAAATCCTTGCCAATAAAAGAGAAAAGATCAATCACAAACTATTCGAAACAAAATGATTTTGATTATCAAAGCCATCTGACCACAGAGAATAACTTTAACGTCGAAAAAACGTAATTATTTCAAAAACAAACACAACTCCCCACCCCCCAAAAAAACTTGGGCTAAGCGTATGTAGTTGAGTTTGCCATCATTTAATGCGGATTTCATGGCATGTTTTACTAAAACACTTGCACTTCTTGCATCAGTCTTGCGCTGCACTAGCCGCGCTGCAATAACTCAAGGAAATTAGACCAGAAACCTTTTATCGCCACTATTTGCGCAACGGTGTCCTCACCCTTATTGAAGATAAGCGCCTGCCTAGCTACTGGGAAATTGAACAAGACCGACTGAAAAATAAGTTTGTCCATGAAAATGGCGTATGAATACCAGTGTGCTAACGCTAAATCAAACCTTGTTGGAGTTTGCAAAACTGGTTGAAAACAGCCAACAGCAAAGCGAAACATTGTCATGGTAACTTAAACTCACAGAAAACAGTGTGATGGAGCGACACACAGCGCCAGCAGGAAGTCATCTTGCTATAAAACGCGCACTACAGCGCAGGCAATAAAGAGTGTACCTGGTCGAGTGGGGAAACTCCTCTTGTGTGTTCTTCCGAAACTCTCCGAGCCCTTTATTCTATGTCTACAGTCTTAACTAATCCTTCCAACAAAAATATACCAAAATTTTCATATATATCAAATGAAAAATTTATATACCAAGCACTTTGAAAATATGCCTAATCTTTCAAATTTGGTATATATACCAGTTGGCAACACTGGGTGGAACGCGTGTCGCGAACAGAAGTGCAACGCCGCCTTTGCGTAGCAAGGCTTTTTTGGTTTTCCTAACTTGCCGAAACCATTGGTACGGAGCGGTACAGAAGCAGCCTTCTTCAATCCGTGGAATGGACAAGGGCTTTACAGTTCAAAGTCCAACATACTTCCTTTCGTGCATTTGACACGGTTTGGACAAGTACGACAGCCTTTACGAAAACCCAAAACCCACTGACTTGCCCGTTTCAGAAAATACATCATCTCGGAAAACGGCAATGGTTTGGAGGTTTGATAAACAACAAAAGAGGCTTATCATGAAGCAGGCGTGTTGAAGCAGCTTGTTTTCCTAACGAACTTCCATGCGATCAAGTTTGGTTTTGCAAAATGTCCTGGGTCACCTAAAAATCGTTGGTTTCGTTTTGTTTTCGCCAATATGTCCAATGACATCTGCGCGTAGCATCAGCATTTTTGTCACACACGGGGTGACCATCGCCATCCTGGCCATATACCTCCCCTTTACTCAAAAACTACAAAATTTATCGATAGAATTGCTTGAAAGAATTTGTCGAAAAAATCAGCTTCAAGTCTTTTAAGTAAGTTGAAGAAACTTAAGCCAGCTTTAAATCTCTTCTACTTACTTGAAAACTGACATAATCTGCTTTGCCTAGAGTTATCTGAGTAGGGTTTTAATATTGTCAAATTGCAAGAAGCAAAGCGCCGGAGACTTAAACTGGATTTGTTACTTAAACAATGTTTTTTTCAGACGACAAACAAAAATACGAACATTGAATTCCATCAGTTGTCATCAGTAGTGCACTTACTAATGCAACGACAACTCAGAAGAATTTCTTGTTTAAAAGCATAGGAAATTTCGGAAAAACGAAAGTTTTGCAAAAAAGAACTTCTTTTATATTTTTTCATGGTGTTTGGCAATCAATGATTTTTACGCGTTATTTATCTACTTGGCGCTTGCAGACCAAAGGCATCCCACAACTCGCAAGTACTGGGATGCCTTTAATCTCCAATCGCACTGCGAATCATGTATCACCTAGCACTAAGGAAATTTCCGTTCCCATGCATGAATCATCACACCAACTGAAAATGCATTTCTCAAACGTATAACTGACGCTTAGTTTTAGCATGCCTAAATTTTGTGCCACACGTTGCAGCTCTGTCATAGTCCATAACTGTCGTTCAGCATTTCCTTCTGTAGCGGCCGCAAGCTCTTTACATAGGCTTCCGGGTTGTGGTTGTCATCAGTTACACTGTGTGGGTGCACTGAGCCTCGTATCCAGTTTCGCTGAACGAGCGCGTCTCACGCTGTTTGCAGAACACAAAAGGGAATTTGTTCCAGTCAAGATACCATGGTAAATAAAGTTGTGATGTAACTGGAAGACCAGTCCGTGGCCTGGTGGTAAGTGCGTCCACTTCGGTGCTGGTAGGTCTGGTGTTCGACTCTTAGTCGGGTTTTACCAAGACCATGTCAATTGGTACTGCAGTTTTCTTACCAGGCACACGATGTGCAGGGAATGCCAGAACGCAAAAAAACGAATCCAATGAAACAAGAACTTGCAATAGTTCAGTCGTGAAGCTATAGTACAAAACCGTTGTAGTTAAAGCACCGTCATAACAATTAATTTTTAAAAATGTTGCTAAACTGGTGTGGAAGAACTTTTAAAAGTCAGAGCAGGCTATCTTGGCAACAAATCAATTAAAGTTAAGGGTAGATATCGAGGATCGACGAACAACCGTAGATACACCCATGTTCGACCCGATACTCTATATAAATTGGTCCCCAAACTAGTTTTGCTAGCCGAATGGGGACTCGGTCAGCAACAGGGCCAGCAACACTCCCAACGAGGATTATCGCGTGACGTCTAGTCTTCTCTTCTGACGAATATATCTTAGGATTTACCAGAACAACTCGAACGAAGTTACTTCGTGGCAGAACCGTCGCCAGATAGTCGTCAATAAGAGGGCTCTACGTTTGTGCAGGAGGACTTTACGTTCGTGCAGTGGGGGCTTGACATTCAAATTTGAGAAAAATTCCACTAGTTGTAGTGTTTTTCGTATTTCAATTTGAGGGGGGGCTTGGAGCTTTGTTTGGGGGTCTAAACCATCCCCTTGGCGACGGGACAGCTTCGTGGGACATCATTCTGCTCCTTTTCCGTTGACGAACTCTCATGTGGATTACGTTTCCTATCCCAGATTCGTAAGGAAATTTCGCTTCAGTCAAGGCTGTATCTACTTAAGAGCACCATAGAACAGTAAGTTGTATTATTATAACTTTCAACTCAACGTAGCACGTTATGCTGACCCTGCTGGGTTCGCTAGATCAGTTATGACCAACCCTCGACACGTGGGCCGCATGCGGCCCAGTCGAAGGTTTTGTGCAGTCCGGTGTAGGTTTTCGCTGTAATATAAGCAGCTTACATACTTACAACCTGTCCTTGTTTTGATAATCCTAAATTTGACATTTTTGATGCAGGTGGTCTTCAGTGCCACTTTATCATGTCTGTACTGCGTGCTGTATGGGAGCTTTCCACACGTCCACTGATACCTTGGTGCAAACTTTTTACTGGCTTTCTGATTTCTACCCTGGTTCCACTGGCACTAAACTTTGCTATGAAATTATACTGACGGAGTGGTTAAAGGTGCCAAACAGTCGCTCTCATTGCAGTTAGGATTCGAATGCTTTCAGTACATAAATTAGCATAAACTAAATTAATTAGCTTAGATCGAAGTAAGTCATTCAATTGCGGCCCTGGTTAAGATAGTCAGTGGCGTACCTAAGGTTTCCAGCGCCCGGGGACAAAGCCAGTTTGGGCGCCCCCACCCAGTCTGTTCGTGGTAGCACAAATGCGAAGAATAAGTTGGGAATAAAGGGGCGTCGAAAGCTGAGTAGGGCCCCGCATAGAGTTGTTTCTGGACTCGTCTGAAAATTCCATATGACTGTGACGTCACAAATCTTGGAAATCATTAACTATTGTAGAGTAAAGAATCTAATCGTTTCGCGTGAAGCTATCATCACTTTAAAGTTTCGGTCACAATTGATTGCGGTAATACATGCGAATTGCAGGAATTAGTGAAAGAAAGTTCAAAAACTAGTCAAAAGTTTCCCGCTTATCTGCAAGAATCTGCATCGAATTTTAATGACAGAATTTTATGGGCACAAAAATCGTCTGATACCACAGCATAAAATTGGCTAGAGCTGCACCTTGTTTTCTAAAGCAAGGATTTGTTAGAGCCTGTTGAAGACCCCCATGTACCGTACCCGCTTGATCCCCTCTCTCGTCACGCCTGATGGTCACAATAACAAGTGGTGCGACCTGTAAGGTGTTTGGAGCATGCTAGGCTAGGGTTCCCAGATGCGGTTTGTTAAAATACTCGCCATTTTGTCAACAGTGCCAGATCTAAGCTGTGCCGTAATTCGTAGCGGCACAGGGAAAACAGAGAGACAATTAATGATTTTCTCGCATCTTGACTGGTTCATGACATTTCGGTGTGTGTGTGTGTGTGACCAGGGCCGTTTTAGCCGATTTGACCGATTTCTTCTAATCGGGCCCCGTGCCAAAGGGAGTCCCGCGTTCTGCCTACTAACCACCGCAAAATTAAACTTTCTATCGAAGCTGCTTGTGCATAGTGTCGGCGCGGGGCCCAGAGTTTTTTATGTTATTTTGAGAGACCAAAACGATTATCAAATTTTTCCAACGGTCTCTCAAAATACAGTATAAACTCGCTCTAGTACCACCATCAAAGTACACCAAAACCTTGATTTACAAACGTCTCGGTATTCAGATGATGTACCGTAGTTGCAGTCTCTGAAAAAGTCTGTGCAGTGAGTAAGGTCAAAACGTAAGAAAACTCAGGGCCCACAGTATTTTGTAAGTGTGGGATCCGTTGCCAACTAAAATCCAAGTGAACTGCGCGGTTTTTAACGCCCTCATCAAAGTACTATAGTAAGAATGGTCATTGCTTTCAGTGGTGAGTAGCCAAGTTTTTTCACTAGCACCTCGCTTAGGCAGAAAAGGCTTACGTTTTTAAGCTGTTTTCTATTTCATTTATAAAAGCGTTACGTATTTGGCAGATCATGTCTCCATAAGTGCTGCAAAATACGGTTCGATAATTGTTGAATGTTGTTATTTCAGTATTTACTGCTACTTGTTTTCTGAAGGTAACGTTTAATTCGCAATTGCAAATGTGTGCTGCTTAGCCAGTCGTTTAATAGCGTTGTTCATTTTCCCTCTCGTAAAGATTTAATGAGGCAACCTGAGATTGGCGAAAACGTTTGAAATAAACGTAGTTTTAATTATGAATGACTACTTCAGGTGTGCAAAAAATAACCATTCCTTTAATAGTAACAGAAAATTACTCACAGTTAAGCTATTTGCAAACAGAAGTGACAATTTCGTTCATGTGAAGTAAGCCTCATGATGTTCTTGTGGTAAAACTTGCATCATGAAACACTGCTGAAACAAGGATTGTCGCATCAATCTCACAAACTGGTGTTGTAATTTCTGAGATAGATATAGCCTAACAAATTAAAGTTGCAAAAGTCTGAAAAGCTGGAAAATTGAAAAACGTTTGTGGACGTTTGAGGCTATTACAGTACTTGTCTGTTTTGTAAAATTAAAAAGTAGGTTTAAACTTACTGGGAGATCAGCAATCCTTCATATATTTCTTTAGTGTAAATGGAGAAAATGATTTTTAACCTTCTCCGGGATATTCAAAACCTGCTCTAATAAGCGGTTTGCAGCCTAGTCCTTTAATCGGTGCTCTACTGTATTAAGTGTTTTTCACTATAACCATTTTCCACGTGTAAAGTATGCAGTGACAGCCAGGTGTTTTGTACAGTCGAATTTAGGCTATATATTTAAGAATATGTTTTGTCTGTAACTAAGCTAAATATTATGAGTCAAAGACCAAGAGACCTAGGCCGAAAATATTACGTGGCAGCCAAAAGAGGCCTAAAACTAAGGCATAAACAGACCGAAGCATAAAAAACGAAGATGCGTTTGACAAGTATTTTAACCACTGAAGGTGCCACACCACATTGAAGTTGGCGACAACGTAGCAACCTGCCTGGTAATGTTACACCAGACAGTCAAAAATTGGAAGTTTATGTGCGGGAAGTAATACAAGTCGTTTCGAATGTTTTGATTTTGACAAACAAGGAACCTCGTCAGATGTGCATCTGATGAGACATGCGAGCAAGAATATTCAAAATATGGATGAACAAACGATCCTGCTACTTAGAAGTCATAAGTCGGAAAGTTAGGGACTAACGCGAACTATGTAGCCCAAATAGGACCGCCTGCAATCATAATAGAAGTTTTCCCCAGAAACAAGAGTGATGGGACACAGTTTTCGAAGTTTCACTGCAAAAGAATACAAAGAACACCACCAAAGGTCATCCATGGCTATGATTCCTGGCCTGGAAAAATAAAATCTTTTGTTACTACTGCAAACTTTTCAGCTCTGGATATCCACTCAATACCTCTCCTGGATGACCTTTGTTGGTGTTCTTTGTATTCTTTTGCACATTGCACAGCACTCAATACCTCTCCTCTGCAGGACTACACTCGTAACTCCCTTCTGATCAGGGAGGTGCCTGACCAGAGAGGAGGTATTAATGAGGGTTGTAATTATTTTGTTTATTGAGTTTAACGGCGCTGTCCATTGAAGTCTCTACTGGAGCGCCTAGGTCTTGCATTGGGCCCCGTGCCCAGGTTTGCATTGGGCCCCGCATCT
>JGI24022J15233_10003738_pt1 | contig 15315 bp, 9 predicted proteins | sample Ectturendosymbi2_FD_15233 | JGI IMG/M metagenome (IMG submission 15233)
CTCAATACTTGATCTCGAGGTCAATTTTGACAGTGGTGTAGGGGGCGGGGGTGCAGGGGGGTACAAGCGCACCCCCCAAGGTTTGGATTTGTCACAAATCCTGGCAAAATCCAGCAAAATTTCGCCACAGATGTTTCGAAACCTTTGTTCTTATTGTATGATGAATGAAACTGACTGTCGAAATATGTCCGAATTTGACTTCTTTTCCAAAATACACATGACGACCTTTTTGTGTGGCTTCCAAAAATGTCTTAACTATTTTTTAGAGTCAAATTTTTCGGGTAAGTTTGAGTAAATTCGGGAAAAAATACTTCCCACTCCCAAAAATTTGCCTGCATCTACGCCTAGTAGTCTCGAGACCCATTTCTGCGAGTGTCAGTCTTGAAGGTTTCAGGTCTCGTCTGGGTCTTGAAGACTATAGATCTCGGTCTCAAACCTATTGTCTTGAGACTTTGAATACTGCAACGATTTGACTTAGTAAAACTTGTTTAATTCAACCACTTCGAAGTTGAAATACTTTTTGTCTGTTGTGTGTGCAGGTAAGAAATAACATACAGTAAGCAAATAGGAAAAATGCCGACAATTCGCAAAATGTCAACTTCGAAGTTGGTGATGACACTCTTTTGAAAATATTTCGAAACATTTCGGCAAAATCTGCAAATTTTCGAGTCTCGGGCTTTTTGACGAAGTCTTGGTCTCGACGTTTAGGTGCAGCTACGTCTGCGCTGTCTGGTCAGTGATGGGTGAGGTATACACGGTTCTTGAAAATCGTAGAAGCAATTAACGTATTGCAGCGTCAAGCATGGAACCAAATATTACAACTGTTATGCAACAATAGAAGCAGTTGCAGAAGTCACTTTGCAAACATGTTACCAAACAAAGAAAACAAGCTGAATATACAAACGTGTCTAATGTTATGTGTGTAGCTTTTTGTTTTGTTTTTTCAATGCACAAAACAGTCCGGCCCGCGGACACTGATAAGGTCGCGATTTTGGCCCAGCATCCAAAAAGTTTGGGGTCCGCTGTTTTATACTTATAATTGTTTGAAGATATATCTCTTTAAGGCAGGGGTGGGCAAACTTTTTGCACGGAGGACCACATTTTAAAAAAATGTTGCAGCCGAGGGCCGCACACTCTCATTACAAAGTAGGAAAATTTATTCAGTGTGTAAACAACCACATATTCATATTACAAACAATTTAATATTTCACACTCGGTACATTTAATGCTGTTCATACAGTTATAGTTAGAATTGAAACAAACTATTTTCATAAAATTCTGAGTTTTTATGAAAATAGTAAATGTTTCATAAATAAATTCTACATGTGTAGGAGTTTCTGCAAGTGCCGGCGGGCCGCATGCGGCCCGCGGGACGTAGTTTGCCCACCTCTGCTTTAAGGGATACCTTTAAAGTATATGGTTTTTAGATAAATCTTGTTAACTGATATGATTGATGGTTGTTATTGATTGTCCTGTTGTAAACACTCTGTTAAAATTGCTTAAATTGAAATCAGTTTTGTTGTGCAAAAAAAAAACGGGTAGCAAAGAGCAACTACATGTAGTTTCATGTAAAAGGATAGCATCTAGACCAGTGATGCTTAGCCTATGGTCCATGACCCACAAGGTGGTCACGAAAAGTAGGGAAACCGTGCAAAATTTGTGAACAAAACTACTGGTAAAACTCATACCTGATAATCGTGCATTTCCACCTTTTCTTGAGTTATCAACAATCGTTGTTTCAATCATAAATAAACCAAAGTGACGTACAAATTACCCGTATTCTCCAATTGGTTTCATTTTGTGAGAAAATGTTTCTGGGTCACAATGTCATCATCCGGAGTGATAGTGTAGGAAAAAGGTTAGGAACCACTGATCTTTAGACTCATATGTACATTCTTTCATGACACGATAAAAGAAGTAAATTCTTGCTAGCCGACTGCTTTTCTTATTGTGTGTGAGTGACCCTGTACAAATGTGAAAGATCTGTTCTGCACAAACGAACATTTTTTGATGATCCTGGGTTGCACGCGAATCCTTGCTGTAAGAAAGTTTTCTTTATATGCTTGTTGGAAAGGAATAATTTTGTCTGGAACCGTAGTAAATCGCAACGCATTGAATTATCGGTACAGTAAAGGTATTGAAATAGATCTTTGCAAAAACTTACTGGGGATGCGATTGATGCTCTGCAGTTTTCGCGCTGTCTAGATGCAAACCAGAATGTTCCTTCTGTATTTCAATTTAAACATTTGTAGTTTCGGGCTTGGGTTCTTACCACAAAACTTAACGGATTTGAATACAATATTCTAAGTGTAGCTTGATCCCTTTTAAACTGTATCAGTGTGTGAAATTTTGAAAACGGCTTGGTAAAAAGTAACTGGTTTGAATCATGCTTTCCAAAGTCCGAAGGAAATTTGGAGGATTTTGAATTATTTCATTTATGTGTCACTTACCTGCGAGCTTTCAAAGCACTGCTTTGAAAGCATGTCTCTGATCTCGGCGTTTTGTTTGTTTGTGGTGAATACTGGATAAGATCGTAATTGTATTTTGTGGCGCGTTCGAATGCTGTTTTTGCATTGTTTTAATCCGTGGTTATACTTTATTTGATTCGCACTAAGTTCCCAACATCTCAATAGAAAGGCATAGCCAGTGGGTGTTCCTGTACCAATTTTCCGATTTTTAGTGACGTAGGATTTTATGAACGTCATACTTTAGATATAAGATTAAGCTCATCCCATTGGTTTTGTGCAGCTTGGCATGTATTAACCTGTATACTTCACCGTCTCGTTTTTCTTTAATCAACAAGTGTAATATGTGGATTTTATTGTTGCGAGTGATTGTTTTTCGTTTAATTTAGTTTTAAGGGTTTTCTCTCTGTTGCTGTTAAGGAAGTGGAAAGAAATTCCATGGATAAACAAAGAGGAAAAAGTTTTTTTCAGAGGGTCACGGACAAGTTCTGAAAGGGACCCTCTAGTGTTGCTTTCACGTGGCAACCCTGATTTAGTTGATGCCCAGTACACAAAGAATCAGGCCTGGCGTTCCGAAAAAGTAAGTTTTAAAATTGCGTGCTATGACAAGGCAAGCGGTAACCGTGTTCTACCTCACCAATTCATTTTACTCATCTTTTAGCAGGTTTGTTAACGCGCTACGCAGCAGAACCGTCGCCAGAAAGTGTTCAATAGTGAGGCTTCACGTTTGTGCAGAGGGGCTTGAAATTCCAAAATTTGACAAAAAATTCCACTGATTTATAGTATTTCATACTTCAATGTGGAGGCTTATAAAACTTTGTTTTGGGGGGCTAAGCCCACCAAAGCCCCCTCCCGTGGTGACGGGACTGGTATGCAGGCATTTTTGCAGCCATCCAATTGTGATTATGCAGCCATCCGATTGTGATAATTTTGTAAGATGCATTTCAATTGCTTGATTGTTCTTTTGCGCCATTGGTAAGATACGTTTGATTGCTTGTCTTCTCTCGCGCTGTTTCTAATCAATGGTGATTGTGGCCTGTGGCGCGCGATGTGTTGACTGGTGCCGTGTCTTCGATTCTCGTCATTCTACACAGTGTTCTCGTGCTGAATGTGTCGGCAGTTTAAGTTAGTTAAACCCTGGGAATGAAACATCCTCGGTATATGTCACCGATAAAAAGGAAAGAGGTGAACGAAGGTTGTGGCAGATACAATATTTTTCCTGATTTTTTCCAGGGTTGACTTAGTTTACTTGAAAGATGGCAAGTTTTTAGCTCGAATCAAGCCATATGTAATCGAAAAATCTTGCCCATATAAAAGGCCAGTAGAAACGAAGTCGGTCGCTTAGACCGCTTGTTTTGTATGATAAGCCGTTAATAGTTCTTGATAAAATCTTTGTTCGTGTACAGCATAGCTTTGGGTGTTTGCTACGATTGTGTATCAATCGGTTCGAAGCACTGACGCACGGTGAAATTTGCAAAAACATAGGCGTTTTTACAGGCCCTGCTGCAGACGCAATTGATTTTAAATTACTCCTGCTGCCACAGTCCCAAAGAACGAATTTTGGCTGCTTCACATTCAAGTAAGCTTTATCACCATTGAAAGGTTCCAGAAGAAATAAAGCAGGGGTCACCAACGTGGTGCCCGCGGGCACCAGGTCGCCTGCAAGGACCATGTAGGTCGCCCGCGGAGCTGTTTTAAAATGACATTAGAATGATAAATGTCTTCACATTAACGAATATCAATAAATAATTGAAGGTAAATTGAGCAAAATTTTTATTTCAGAAGTGTGTATCAAACTAGTAGCTCGCAGTTTCAAAAAGGTTGGTGTCCCCTAGAATAAAGCATACGTGTCGCGATAAAAAGTTTTTTGTAGGTTGGTGCACCTCCATTATTCCGGTCTTGAATGGAAGAATCTCCGCTGAAAATGTATAATTGCTGTGTCGCTTTGCAAACTATACGGAGCATATAATTTTAAATCGAGCTTCTCCAACTTGTGTCTGTGTCACCCACTAGTCAAAATTTTAGGGGTGTCCAGGAAACCACCGGTTTACTCACTGCAGTGTAGGCTACGTTTCTCATACACGGAAGGTTGTTTATGCAGTAGTTAGAAGATGCCTTCAGAAACGAAACCCAGTTTTAGTTGCTGGGTTCTTAAACAGTTCGTGACACCCTGGTTTAAATTGCCCTTGCTTTTATCAGTCAATGATGTGGCTAGTCACTGCTTTCGGTTTATTTGCCTTTGACTAATATTAAGTTTTTACACTGTTTTAAGGATACCCTTGGTGCTAAACCAGCAGAAGTTGTTCATCTCGTTGATCATTGCAAATACAAGTGAGTATGCGATTAAACACACAACAATTTTTTGAAATTTGTTCAGAGTAATCTTCTATCCCCGAACCAACTTTTAAATTCCGATAAGACAATGCACCTGTTAATTTGCGCCTATCAAGTCTGTTTTCGAATTTAGTACAAGCTCTTCGGCGTCTCTGTTTTAACGTGAGCAGAACAGTTATTTTTGCAATCCTAGTGTGAGTTTTCAACCAGGTAGTGTTGACATTACTCTGCTACTTAGGTATACTTTTACCTATGTATAGTACAAAGGTTTCAAAGAGGCTGCCATATTTTGCATAAAATCAATGAACTTTACCAAAAAATAACAGTTGAACAAACATGCCCTAATATGCAAAAGTTCAATTATACACAAAATGTTGGCGAAATGAGCATTTGAATTTATCAGTATTCAGCCGTTTCATATTCACGCGATGCAAAGAAGAAAACAATAATTGCCGGCCTCTGGCCCCAAGACTCTGCACCCAAGGGCGTAACGGATGGGGAGCAAGAAGGGCGCAATTTCCCGGGCGCCAATTATGGGGGCGCCGAAAAGTCCCAACAATGTCACAAGTACTTTCTTGAAAACAGTACATTTGCTTCTGAAAGACCTCAGGTTCGAACCCGAGGGCGCCAAACTTGCTGCTTGCCCGGGATCCATCTAACCCAGTTACCCCCAAGTTTCTGCATCAATTTAAAGTACTGCATACCTGCTCGTTTGCACGGGCAGGGATACCTCCATAAAACTATGAAATGTACCTGTGTGTTATGATCAGTGTTTCACCTAAGGTGCACAAATGCGCAGTACCACCAGACAGTTTGCGCAATGAAATCTCATTCTCGCGTACTTCCAAGTTCCAACATTCCAAATTTAATATCGTAGGTATATCGCATAACCCTTGTAACGCTTGAAACGGTTCGCTGGTTGCGTGGTTGCGCAATTGTATGCCCGCTGAAACAAACATTTGCTCAGTGTAGCATTTTCTTATGGAGGGAACACTGATTATGATTAAACCCTTAAACGCCTGACCTGGGTTTTCTGCCGTGCTTTCGTTTATTGTACCAAGTTTCATTCTAAAGACACTTGCCGACAGGGATGTGTGCAACTGCTTGCCGTAAGTTTAAATATGTTGATTTTTGTCTGCAGCTGCAATTTCACTTTTTTTCTTGTCCGCCGTGTAAATCCAAAATTACCAACATCGATTCTGACCTGTGTCACTATTCGGGGATGTTTTTTTCTGGGATGTTGCTAAATCAACGTGCCGATTGAATCGTTGTGATAAATTTCAGCAATCCTACCAATATTGGCGATCTCTATAAACCACGATACCTTTCGCAAGAAATAAGATATAAAAGCTGTTTCTAGTAAGTAATACCACCATTGTTGCGTCAGCGTCATAAAGCGGCCAAGTCCTCATTTGGCCCTAGGAGCAATTTGCGTTTGAGACCCCTGATCTAAAAGCATTTGCAGAGATGATACGATATGGAACATTATATTGTTTACCGTATACATTTTTTTCCAAGAGATGGTTATTTTTACCGCAGCAGTTGGAACATAGAGGATTGTAAATTATCAATGACGATGACCAAATGGCCTTGTGCCGACACTGTTCAAAGAGCCGTTACACAATAAACAAACCACCTATACATTAAGCATACCCTGTTACTTTTGTCGAACAAACAAGTTTTTACCCTCTGAATACTTGTGAAAATAAATGGTATCACCAACTTGACGCGCAGATTAGCATTCAGAATATGATCCTCCCACATGTGAAAAAATATTTCTATGTTTTGTGTTCTTTGACACGGTCCGACCTTCCCCAACTCCCGGTGTGTCACTTTACTCCCAACGTGTTTACTCCTATCGCCGCGTTTAAATGTGTACTCCAGAGATTTGCTGCCACCGGAGTACAAAATCACTCAAGCGTTCTTCATACGTGCTCAGGCATATGACAGCGAGTTTTTTTATAAGGCCTGAGGAGTTTCAACCACCGGCATCAACCAGTTAGTTTCGTAATTTAGTGAAATCATTTAATTGAGATTTTTTCCCAATTTTATTAGTTTATGTTATTATTTTTCGCAGCACGTCAGTAAGTTTAGTTAAAATGTTCTGATTTTCTGAGCTTGTGTTCTGATTTATTCCTTTCAGTCTTGAGTTTGTTTGCTTTCTCTGCTCTTACTGAAACGTTTCAACTTTTCACCCTTAAGCTTTGCTTGCAAATTTCAGGACTGAGGATGCGTAACTTTACGTGAAATCGATTTCCCATTAAAAATTGGTGATCGATTCCTTGCTTACCTCACTGTGGAGAGTACGTACTTCAGAAATGAATCTATTCGAGGTCTTTACAGGTATCTTTTTAATTTTCGTGGAGTGGCCGCCAGTTTTCGTCTGAAGCACCTGTTTCTGTGTGGATCATTGGTGTTCCATGTTGGGAATGAATGGTTGGAGTTCTTTTATCCTGCTCTAAAACCGTGGGTACATTACATCCCTGTTTCTACTAAACTCACGGAAGTCGAAGATCTCATTAACTTCGCAAAAGAAAATGATGATTTGGTGAAGAAAATAGCGAATCAGTAAGTGCTGTCGATCTTCTAATCATAGTGCTTTGCTGCAGTCCTTACTTTTCTCCAGGACATTACACGCGCTAGCAGCTTTATCTGATGAAAACTGTTGCAGTAAAACTTAAAGTCACATATGCCATTCTTGAATGTGTTGCGCTAAGATGCATCCAACATTTCATCCACTCTTTTTATCCGAAAACATTGATTTCACGTTTCATTCAAATTGGTTTTCGTGTTTTCCAGCCATCGGTTTGATCGTTGATTTTGTAGAACTGCTAGATTTTCCTCTCGTTGGCCAACGAGAGGACAAAAGTAAGCATTCGTATACAATGCCTGGTCGTACGCTGTAACGGAGGTTACCTTCCTCGAGTGGAATTTTTTTAGCAAGGGCCTAACTTGAGTATCAGCTTCGTCACTGAAGAATCCGGGCGTCCGCAGAAGATTCTCGGGGAAAGTTTCAAACTCACAAACACAACTTTTCTCGCACAAAAAACAATCCTTGGCTTTCTTTCTGTTTCGGAGACGCCAGGATTTCAGAAAGCAGTACTTAAGCTCTACCGGCCTTAAAACGTAAAAACAGGTTAAAAGACTGGGCAACGTTGACTTGTTTCCGAATTACAGCCCTGGAAAGTTTAGGCAATATGTATGAAGTAAATTAGAGACGGAAAATTCAATTTTTACGGAAAAAGTATGTGCAAACTTAAGTTCAACGCTACCTGAAGTGCACATCCCCTATTTTTGATCTTCGACAAAGACGGGAAGACAAGGGAACGTCGTCCAGATTACCGAAAATTGTGGGTACAGCAGTTCCCCGCATACAGAGCTATAGTACCATTCCTACTGTGTTTGCTAGGTTACTTACCTGAGGTCAGTGCTATTTCAACCTGTGGTACGGTACGCACTGGTGGGATGAGAAAGCCCTGTTGTGCGGATGAGAATCGCCCAACAAGTATCAAGAGACATTTATGATTTCAGCAAAGCGCCTGCGGCACATAAGATAACGTCTGTTTCGGCGAAAACATTTTGTTTCTTGATCAGCCAGGTTTTCATGCATTTCCTTTCGCACATTTCAAACATTATGCAAAGTTGAGTTTGCAGGGATTCTCTCTGTACGTATCGTCGAGAATTGATGGCTCTAGGTATGCGGCGGAAAATATGTCATGTTAAGTGTAGTGCGACCCGCTACAGTCGTTAACTCATCGCCACGTTGCTGAAGCTGGTCGTTCAGTAATTGGCGCCAGTTTTGCTTTTCAGCTTTCGTGTGAGGCCATCTTTGCGGCCACAGCTTGTGTTTGAGAATATAATTGGCGTGCTTTCTCTAAATCGCCTCAGCGTATGCATCATTTCACCCGCAAGCCTTTTGCTTTCACTTTTCAGGACTGAAGATGCGTAAACTACGTGAAACCGACTTTCCAAAAATAATTGACCCAAAATAAGATGTCTGAAACACTTAAATCCTGAACTATTGCCGATTGGTCTTGGAGAAAACGTAGCTAAACTTCCTTGTGGCAATCAAAACATCAACGACATATGTGAGAAATTCGTCAATTTTTAATACCACACTGGACTATCACGCACCATATCGCTTGGTATCAAGTAACGACTAGTTCACATTTCAATGACCTTGGCTCACTAAAGATTGATCGATTGTTTGCTGTTTCTTATCACTCCGCTGCTGAACAGAAACAATACAAAAAGCCATCATGCAAAGAAGAAGCCAACTGTCAGAGAATAAATCAAAACACAATGGCGAAATAATTGATCAGTGTTAACAAAGATTGTCACTGTGTCACATAGGATTGGTGAAAGACCATGGGAGTAATCTAGTCACTCAACCCCGTTTATTGCAGTAATTATTGACAACTGTTAGAGAACAACAGTTGGAAATAAAAAAAGTACAGTAAGAAAAACAAACACAGAAAATGGTGAGGAAAAATTACAGATGAAGAGAACATGCCTATGTACCCAGAGGAGTGGATCTAGTCTAATTAAGGAAATTTGGTGTGGTCAGAAAAATGTTAAACACTGTATGAAAAAATAAACAAAATAACTGATGAAGTACAAAAAAAAAACATTTTCAAGTAAATTGGAACCACGTTCAAAAAACAAATTAAAAGCAGTAATCTTTACATAATTAAGCAATATCTGACGCAACAGATTGCCACATCTGAAAGAATTATTCAAACAAAACCACTCTGTTTAACAAGTACAATAACAATGTTAAGAAAATCGGCAACTTAGTAATTCAAGCATCTGTTTCAAAATTTGAAACAAGATATATGCAATAATAACCTGATGGGTTTGAAGACACTACATACCGTCAGTAACTCCAAGTGGTTGTGCGAATTAAATTTTAATGGAACAGAAGAGTGCAAACCGTCTTTCTAAACGTTGACAAGCACTGCCTTAGGTGGAAGTGTACCTGCTTTGTATGAAACCGCCTTTCTAGGAGGTTTTGTGTAACTCATGATGAGTCTCTGCTTCGCAAAGCGTCGTAATGACTAAGCTATGGTCATATTTACTTTTTTAAAGTTTCTGCGTAGTCATATGGATAGCCAGGAATTCGTGAAGACTGAAGGATGCGCTGTAATGATTCTACCTTGGTATGCAACCAACAATCAAAGACTCAAAACTCCCACTACTGAGGTTTCGTTTAGAGTGGTGAGTTCACGTTCGATTTTTAGCTAGAAAGTCACGCCTTAGCAGACGAAGCACAGCGGGTGCCGCAGTGCTCACACCCGCCTCATTGATACTGTCACCAACGACGCCTTGCGAACTGTGACTGCATGCCTGCGTCCTACACCAACGGATGCCTGCGTCCTACAGCCTTCCTATTCTCGCGGGCAATCAACCTGCTGAGGTTAATCGCAAAGGAGCCACACTGTCTCTACCACGTGTGCAACGGAGCCCGGACATCTGCTCCACTCAGCGCTCACCTGTCAACCGAGTGGGAACGTACGGCATCTCAAATCGAGACACCCGTTTGTACCAGCCGCACAACTCATCAGTTCATCTGACGACAACAACAGAAGTGCGAGGAAGTGAGCGGATCAATGATGGAATAAGTGGTTGGACAACAAGTAAGCGTGGAGTGGCTGGAGAAACACGACGTGACTCCGTAGTTTCTCACCGCGACATCGGCATCCACCCTTCTGGAATGGCCTTGCCAAGATCAGCATGGGTCCGGCTTGGTTTCCGCTACTGCCGGCACAAATGGGGTATGATCCCTTCTGCGGCTTGTGAGTGTGGCGCAGAACAGTCCGTCGACCATGTTATCCTCCAATATCCAATCCATCGACCTTCCCCACGGAGCGCATGGCCTGACGGTTCTGGATGATGAGACAATCGAATCGCTGGTCAACACCTGCCCCGACATCTAGTGCGACCTAGCAGTAGATAAGAACTCGCTCAAACGATGAAGAAGAAAGCAGACAAAATAATGAACATGATTTGATGTTGTGTACAGAAACTTGTAGAATAATCTGGCAAGCGAAACGTGTGCAGTGTGTTTTCCGCGAAAAGACCAGGGTGCAGGATCGACTGAATTTCAATCCCAAGTTAATTTGATTCCCCTTTTGATGAAACAGGTATTTTGACATAGTGGAATATTTGCTGAACTCAACAGTTTGCAAAAAGTAACTGTCACTTAAATAGGAAGCGTACAGCTAACAGTCAACTGACGGAATTTGTGTTAGAGATGCACGGGCACTCGGGCAGAGAGAACCAGACAAAAAAGTGGAAGGGTTGTTTCGCAATGTTATTGACATTGTGCTGGATGACATCAGTGATCGCTTTTTTTATTACAACAGTGATGTAGTGTGCGCGGCTGCGCGCTGTCGGCCTTGAAACCTGAAAATAAGGACTTGTTTCTCATACGTGCAAAAATTGCTCCGCTTTAATACTTGTGTGGAATAGCTGTAGTTGAGGAGGAGTTCAATTTACTGAAGCAACTAGCGGACCCATCCAGTTTATGTCAACGCGAAAATTGGCGACAGAAAAAATTTGAAAAACGTTTTGCGGAAGCCTTGAAACAATGCCGGGGGGTGCTGCTGTAGCTTTTAACTTGCAGCGTCCTTTTAGAGTATTTACAGCGACATACGAGAGACCGTTCTCAACACTCAAAAACGTTTTCTAGGACCACAGGCAGAGCATGCTTCATAATCGCAAAGCCAGCCTAATCCAGCTTGCGTCTGAGCAAGACCTTACCAAAAAATTTAAAGACGATTGAAAAAATAGTTTTTTAAAGGGGTTTCACAGCACGACGAGCACACTTCCTTATTTTAAGTAAAACTTCTGAAAACGTGTATTTTGTGAAACGTATGCGACACAAGTCCACCGAGAGGTTTCCAGTGCGTATTTTTACTTTACAAATTTGATAACGCAGAAAAGAAATTCGTCTGCTGTTTTGCGTTCTTTTAATTTGACTGAAGCAGAGCCTTATCCTTTAATGAAAGATTTTGTGCTAAATAAAATCGTAAACTGATTATTAATGCCACTATATTATTTCATCTACTAAACAAAGTCAACTGAACTACCGTAGATGTTAATGTAAAAATGTAAATTTTCAGAACGTCAAGCGCCTCCTGTTGAAGACTTTCTGGCGACGGTTCTGTTCTTGGGTTGTTAGGAAAGGCTTGTTAAACGCTCTGTTCCAGTCGACTTCAGTTTCAGCCTTGTAAACTTAATATTTTGACCTTTTTATGTTTTTTTAACGTTAGATGTTTAGTTCTTGACAAATGGGACGTTTCTTTTGCAGAGGTAGGAAATTTATCTGGAGTCGACTGAATATGGAAGATATAAAATGCTACTGGAAGAAGCTGCTGCTAACTTATGCATCGCTGCTCGACTACAAAGTGACGCGCAACCCAGATTACAATGAAATTCCCAATAGTGGAAGACGTCACAGTCGCTCACACGCAACGTCCAAGTCAGAGTTGTAAACTTATCGAGCATCATTCATTAAAACGCTTTTTCAGATCAAATTCATAGCCGTTTGTAGAAAATGATTCTTTGATGTATTTATTTTTTCTGAGAGGGGTTTTCTGAGAGGCCTAAAATTTTTTAACTATGTCCAAGAGATTTTTCCAGGGAGGGCGAAAAAATTTTAGGGGTGGCTTCCACCCCTGTGCCCCCTTACTTACGGCCTGGCAAGCTGTTAGTTACTCTGTTGTTTTCCCCTTGGATGTATGGTCTGACGCAAGGCGCTGAAATGAGGGTCCAATGCTATTTACCGGAGTGGGTGCACTCTGAATGCAATCAATCTAGGGTAAAACATTTGTTCTGTGCTGTGAGGCATATTTTTGCACAATAAGAAAGTGCAACAAACTTCTGCAAACTGATTTTAAAAAAATAACTTTCAACATTGTGCAGAAAAATAGAATTTGGAAAAGGAGTTAAAAATGACTTAGTAAAACTTTAAACTATTTTTGTTAAGTCGTACATGAATTGGTTTTAGTCATTGTAAATCGATGGCTCCCTTTAGAAGTTGTCAGTAACGTTAAATTCGATTCAAGCCTAATAGAATTTCTTGTCATGATTAAAAATTCACTCTTGATTGTTCTGATTGGATTTGACCGTTGGTAATTGCACAGCGTATATTTGCTCTGCCAGGTATTTCGCGTGACCACCTATTACTGCCGGCTTGATTTACTGTGCCCGCCTTAGCCATGTTATTAAATTTTTAACTTCGCTCTTGTTGGTTGCCGCCGAACTGTCTGCACCGCCAGTCTTCCTCGTTTAGTGCGTGAACCAACTGCGCTTCTCTAAACTGTGCTTGTTGATATTGATGGCAGCAGTAAATGTCCGACGTTAGATGTTGGACCAAAACAGCGCACTAGACTTTACGCTGTTTCCCATAATGAGAGCGTCTCTAAAAGTGTCACTTCAACTCCATCACTGCGTGCAAATGGGCGCGTTCTAAATCTGTCGATTGCCACAAATCACATCAAGAAATATAAGCGGTTTGCAAGCGCTATTTGTGACTTAGCGTTTTGCGTTGATTGGTGGCGTGGAAGCACTCTTCTTTCTCATGTGCCAATTCGCTGCGAAACATTTATCATGCTGAGATATGCATGTGCATGCGCAAGAAGTAAAATAGCAATTTGCCATTGATAGTTCCATCAATAGCTGTATCAGCAAATGGGTTGGTCGTTGGGCAGCAACAACTGTGGAGAAAAATGCGACACACTGAAGTTTGTAACATAACAAGACACTGTCTGTTTATCAAGATATGGTCGATCTTGCCGTGGCTGATAAGAAAAAATGTAACATTTCCTGTGCAACAATTTCTACGTATGTCTATTCCGCTCATTGAAACTATTGGTGCAACTTAGTTTAAAGTGCAAAACTACTCTTGATTTTTAGGCCGCTTGTTGACCACCCAGTAGACGAAAAAGCCCGTGTGAAATTGGGTGTTTATCGCCAAGTCCAAACGGAATTACAAATCGGCTATCGTCGCCAAACTTTTGAAAGTAAATTAAACTGGCTGTTGATGAATGCTTGACTGCACAACCTGGTCTACAGTTTTTTTCGGTGGCCAGGAATTTTATAACATGAACTTATATCATCAATGTTTATTGTATTCGCGCTGCCCGTGTCGCTTCTTGTTTGCAAACTGTTGCGGTTTCTCTAGCTTGCAATCATATGCCATTTAGTTAACAGTGTGAACTCGTTGATGCAATTGTGTCTTGCTTTTTCTTTTTTAAGTGTTGCCACTGTAAATTCTCATTACCAGAAAATGGGCAATTTTTGCGATTGGAACAAAATTATTAAAGAACTTGGCTTGTTGCTTTGAAAGCGAATGCTCCTAATTGCCACACAAGGTATTGTCCATGTTTTTCATTGTGCTATTTTTATGGCGTGGTATGCACTTCTAAACGCATTTTTCGTACTGCGGTCTCAAGACCACAAAATTTACCTGTTTTTGCTCAAGAAAAGCATCTGATGATCGGTATTGGCTTCGGTGCTGCTGCAGTTCACAGTTGTGCGAAACAGTATGGCGTCGCCGGTTATGAAAAACTGGTGTCGTTTTTTTTGGGCATCCTTCATCCAGCGCATAGTCAGGGATAGTGCCAATGGTGTTTACTCTGAGGTTATTTCATTGTGGAGTCCTCCGATCATCAGGGATCCGATAAGGAATTACTTGGTTTAAAAGCAAATGTGACTACACTGTTGACTGTACAGTTTTTGAGCAATTTCTATGTGAACACATTTATTGAATTGGTCAATGGTCGTATTGACTTGCACAGATTTCCTACGAAGTCTTGAAAAGTATGGAAAAAGTTTGCTCATTTTCCACCCTGGAAAAAAAATGTTTGGTCTGTTGTATGAAAAAAGAAAAAGTTTTCCAGATTTGATCTTTTGATATGCATTCTGATAACATTTTATTTTGATGTTTTTGATAAGAAGATTGAAAATTTTCGTTTCATCGTGTTAACTACTGTATTATAGTGCCTGTATTCGACCTGGGTATGTCATTCGGAAACGTTAAGTCTGAAAATTTATATTCAAAACTCTGTAGGAACCCAGCTTATAATTGCTTTGATAACGTCACAATTGCACTTTCAAACTGGGAGCGTTGCTCAAAGCTTATACTGCCTGTTTTCACCGCCCCATACTTTTTGTGTTTGTTTGACTCTGCAGTAAGCATGTATTGCACAGGTTCCCAACTTTTTTTGAAGCTGGCACCCATTTTATAAAAATAAAGTGACGTTCGCACCAGGGATGCGGAAGCGGTCCTTTTTCTGCGGAAGCGCGAAAATCCTTCTGCTTCCACACAGGTTATTTGACTTGGAGAGTAACTTGGCAAAAAAGTTTTGTCCATTTCCCAATGTGGATTTAAGCGGTGAAGTTGCACTATAAGGTTGAATGAACGTGCGATATCAGTAGCGCGAGAGAACGAGATAAAGCATAACTAGCATCCATGGCATTCTTCATAGAAGGCCAAGTCATCGTGCAACTT
>JGI24022J15233_10003739_pt1 | contig 15315 bp, 7 predicted proteins | sample Ectturendosymbi2_FD_15233 | JGI IMG/M metagenome (IMG submission 15233)
CCCCCCTGCACGAACCTAAAGCCCCCCCGCACAACCTAAATCCCCCTATTGACGTCTTTCTGTTGACGGTTCTGGGTCGCAGCGTTTTGAAAATTTTCTTAATTTTTTGTCATTGCTGTAACAGCCTTATTGCTTCACGAATTTTCTGTTAGTGTTTCTCTATGTTTGCAAACGTTACCAACCATGGGCGTCCATAGGGGGAGGCAAAACGGGCATTTGTCTCCTGGAAATTGGGACTAAGAACAAAGATTTCTTGAAAACCTGAAGTTGGCAGCTAAGTTTCGATAAAATCGTTTAATTGTTGCAATGACAGTTTATTTGCCGGTACGACACCGACACTGCCCAAGCCACACCGCTCATGTTGTTCTGTCCGTTGATTATTTTGAAATTATGACTTACTGGTAGAAAGTGCTCGCAACACGAGAATCTGGCAGTGAAATTTATTTTGGGTATTAGAGTGTCTTTGCGATTTGGCTTCTCATTTCGTTTAAACAAAAATAACCCTCGGGATTTTTTTCACAGATCCATGGTTGGTTAAATTCCGAAGATTTTGATATAAAATTTGTTATCATAACTTTTCGGAAAGTATTGTAATTTTGAATTGAAATCGATAGTCGCGCAAAACGAGAATCTGGGAGCGAAAGGCATTTTGGGTGTTAGAGTGTCTTTGCGATTTTTCTTCTCATTTCGCTTAAGCAAAAATAACCCCCGCGATTTTTTCACAGAACCATAGTTCGATAAATGCCAAACACTTTGATATAAAATTTGTTATCATGACCCCTCGGAAAGTATTTTAATATTGAATTGAAATCGATAGTCGCGCAAAACGAGAATCTGGCAGCGAAAGGCATTTTGGGTGTTGGAGTGTCTTTGTGATTTTTCTTCTCATTTCGTTTAAACAAAAATAACCCCCGGGACTTTTTCACATATCAATGGTTGGATAAATTCCGAAGATGTTGATATAAAATTTGTTATCATAACCCCTCAAAAAATATTTTAATTTTTCGTTGAATTATCACTAATTTTCAAAAAGTGGTTTGTTTTGAACAATTTTTATGAGCTTGGTACAACTTATTTGCAAGTTTTTTTTCTTTTGGATGTTATGTTCAGAATTTGTTCTTTCATTTGCTTGTGCATATTTTGTCGTGTTACCTCGTTTGATACGTTTTTGAGGTTTTTCAATTTTACGCCCGAACCTCGTTTCCATTGAAAAAAGTGCGGCTGGAAAAGTCGGGGGCTCACTTTAGGCTAATTAAGCAGATGAAGTATGAAAAGCTGTTTCTAGCAATGGACTATATTGCATGACATTGGATATAGCCTATGTAGAGTGATGTGAAAACAGGAATTATATTATTATGAGCATAATTTTTCATTTTGTTAAACAAGTCAAGTACATATTTTTATGTCTTTTCAGAAAGTGCTTGATTTGATAAATTTATGTTCTGAGGTCAGGAATACTTTGGATAGTTTAATGTACAAATGTATTACTGTATTTCTGACCAAGACAGCAATTTTAAAAGTGCAATTCCTCAAATTTTCATCGATTTTCTTGGGTTTTTCATATAACCTACCGTCCACAAATTGTCAGTGCATTATTCATTGTGCCTTTTCATGGGATGTTCTTTTTATCTTAAGGATGATGTGAGTTTTTCTGTGAACAGCTGAATTTGGTGCAAAATGTAGAGGATGGGACTGGTTTATTTATGGCTTTATTCCTTCAAGTTACTACCAAGTTAAACATCAATGTCAAAAGTCATAGTTAGTAACGAGGAGCCTAGATCTAGATGTTTTTTTGATGCCATTTTCCAGTTTGGTGTTCAGCAAGAAATTGACTTGGAAATTGATATTAAAAATTGCTTAGAAACCTTGCATTTCTCATGCAACAGTTGTTAAACTTACAAGAATAGCTTTGTTCCAAAATCGTGATCTAAAAATTTTATGAAAGCGGTTTCATCCTATTGATTTATTAACCATTATTGAGATATGTATCATTAGCTTATAATCAGGGTTGCGGAATCGTAAGGAGTCGGAGGGTTTTGGGTGGAGTCGGATTCATAACATCACTGGGAGTCGGAGTCAGATTTTTTTGTCCGACTCTGACTCCGGAAGTCTAGTTGGATCATTTTTTACATCACACTCTTAAATTGGGAATCCTTACGTTGAAATGGTACAGTTTCTAACTTTTGTTATAACAAATATTTTTTCCCATGCACCACGATTTCCACTGATGTTAACAGCCAAATTTTATTTCCTTTATGTTAAGGAGTCGGGAGTTGGAAATTTTGGAAATGTCGGAGTCGTAAATTTTGGACAGTCGGAGTCGGAAATTTTTGAAGGGTCAGAGTAGGATATTTTATTTCCGACTCCGCAACCCTGCCTATAATCTAAACTTTTAATTAAAAAATAAATTAATGTACTTCTACATTTAATTACACTACTTTTTCAGGTAAGAGAATAATAAATTTTATTAAAGTAGTATTTATGGTTTTTCAGTATCAGTGTGCCAGTGATTGCATTTGATATTTTATCCAGTTTATATCCAGTGATTGATCCAGATATTTGAAACCTATTTTTTGCAGGTTTTGTTCTTTGATATACAAAAAGACTTTAAACTAAGCAGCAATGGCAAATATGTGTGAGAAGAAGAAAGTTACTGTTGTTGGTGGTGGACCAGTAAGAAATAGTTATTATTTGTGTTTTGCTTTTGTGCTGTTTTCATAAATATATTATTGAAGAAAATCATGGTTGATTTCATTACCAACTTGAATGTTTGTAAGATAAGCACAATTTGTGATTTTTTCAGTTTCTGAATAGTTGCAAATGTATGCTTAAGCAATATACTTTTGTTATTTTTTTATTTAGTCTTTTTGTAGCAGTTGACATTTTTTCTATTTTAACAAAAATGGAATTGTTTTGACTAATAAAATTAAGTCCATTGTAATAAATTGTGATGAAGTAACCTCTAAATTTGAAAAGCTGTGTGTGTTAAAGGGTATAACCATCTGAAAATTACAGAGATTTAGAGTAAAAATGTCTAAAAAGTGCAGGCGTAGAAACATTGTAATTCTTTTCATTAAACATAAGTGAAAGAAAAAGGTATGAACTAACTACAAGACAAGCTGTTACGGTGTTTGTATTGAGATGTAAGTTTTAAAATATGTGTTGTTTATGATTTGCAACCCAGTTGTAATTAAGTTCTGTACTCAAATTCTGTAGTAACAAAAAATGTTGATTTTAAAATTTTCTGTCAGTACATTCTGTCAAGAAATGTGTTGTACCATTTAAAATCCTCAATTTTAAATTGTTACAAAGAAATTGGCACAGGTGCTGAATATAAGCATGCTGTGCACAATGGATATGAATGCAGAGCATACTGTGGAAATTTAGCTGATGCTGCATACCTGGTTGTTGTTGACATTAATTTCACATGCTCAGCTATATTTCACCGTTTCATGCAAATTTTTACTGCTTTGTTGTAGCAAAGTTATTCTTGTTAACTAATTTTAAAAAGAGCTAAGAAAACAGTGACCTTTCTTTTTGCTTCATATAGAAAGCAAAGAAAACAGCACGCCCTTTTTAGTTATATAACTATGATGATCTATCTTTAAAACACAACAAAGAAATTAGAATGTCATAGATTTGTGATGTCACAGATTTTGCACACCTGAAAAAATTCTGAACTCATAAGGTCAGTATTCAGTTTGAAAGTTCTAAAATATTTGGTTTTTATCAACAGGTTGGGGCATTGCTTGCTTGTTGCTTAGCAAAGCATGGCTATCACATTGATTTATATGAAGCTCGTGGAGGTAAATTTGCAAGGATTACAAGCTTACAGTTGGAAATATTTCATGGCATTCATTATTTTTTATTATTTTTCCAGATATCAGAGCTATGGAAAATCCATTTGGTCGAAGTATAAATCTTGCCCTTTCACATCGTGGGATTGAAGCTTTGAAAAATGCTGGTTTAGACAATGAGGTATGCGGCAATAGCGTTAATTGTTTTTTGGTTTTTGTAACATTTTCCAACTTCTCTTACTTTTTAAAGTTTTCGATATAGATAAACTGATATATTGGCTGATATTGGGGTTTTACCGATATATCAGTAGCAGCCAAAATGGCCAATTTTATCAGCTAAAATTGGCCTCAGTAGGTGGTGGCAAACACTGTTATATTCCTCACGCATGCAGACGACTTGCNGAAGAAAGCACAGTGAANCAAGTCAGACAGTTANGTTNCAGCAACGTTAGCAGGTGCATTTTCATAAACAAGCAGACAAGATGAACTGTGGAGCATGTGTCGGTNGTCGCAGCCATAACATCATCATTGATCAGATTAATTAAAAAACACAGAAATATTGAAATTGCTGCAATTTGAAAAATTTTTGCTCATAAACCCTGATTTTTTAAGTTTTTGAAAAAAGGTAAGGCACAGAATAAATTATATTTTTGACACTGAAGCAAAAAACAAGATTTAAAAAACTTAGAAATATCTGCACCGGCTATAGGTCCATGAATGGCTGATATCCAATAAGCCATATCGGTTGATCCCTACTTTTGAATATGTCTCCCTCTTTCTTAGGCTTGGCTTACTCTGTTATGAAGATCAGTTTTAGTGGTACTTAATTAATTTTTTAGATTTGTATGGTGTTTTTCCTAGGGATCTAATTCCTACTTTTCATTTTCAAAACCTCTGAATTCAAGACAAGTTTGAAAGATAAAATTTGATAAAAGTTGAGTTAGGTTTCTGCCTGGTTCCGATTCCGATCATAAAACTTAATTTCATAACACTAAAAGTCAAGACTGTTGTTCAAATACAGTGCTTGATGTGTGCCACAAGAAGCTCATGTTTTGAATGTTGTTCAATTAACTATTTTGAAATTGCTTTTTTTTCCCAAAAAAAAAATGACATAATTTGTGATATGTGCAAACAGTGGTTCAATTCTGCTTGAGTTGTTCGGACAAAATATATACTGTATATGAAATGAGAGCAATTAGACTAAGCAGATTCTGATTACATTGTTACAGGATGTGATTTTTTGTGTGAAATAGTACAAGTACTACAGCCTGGACTACATAGTGGAGGGATGGCCAACCCGCAAGCTACATGCGACTCTTTGCCCAGTTTCATGCGGCTTTTACATATTACCAGAAGTCCCTCAAAAAAACATGCATAACAATAAATGGCTTGTAAAGTTCTGTCATTGTCATGTTGGTATGTCATACAGTATTTACAATAAATCTAGCTGAGCCAAGGTATGCATGTGAGTGAGGAAGAGGTGGTGTAATGTTTATGTGTGCCCATGTGTATGATGTGGCTCTTTGCTGTAACACAGTAAGAAATGTGGCTCTTGGTCTCTGACTGGTTGGCCACCCCTGATATAGTGTTTTTATCCTGAGAAGACATATTTAGAAGCTTTCTGTACTACGAAAGATTGAATCAAAACCAAGTAAAAATCTTTTTTGCTTGCTGTGACCATAAAACACCAGTAATACTATTCATATATCTAAGAACTAAATCATGTCAAAATAAAACTGCATTTTTGAACATATATATTCCATACTGAAATGTCCCACTACAACAGAGGTGCACAAGTTCTGTGGCCCTTGGCCGTGCGCACGGAAATTAAAATATAAGTGATGGCGGCCATGCATTGAGTTCAAGAAATTTTGTTTTTTTGCATTGATAAAAACTATTTGTCTGCTGTATGAAGGTACTTAGTGGAAAGATGATCAAACACACATGTGGAAGGAAGCTAGGCTCAGTGTGTGGAAGCAGAACAGAAGGAATGCAAAATATTAAATTTCTTGAACTCACTGGCAGCCATATTTCATAACAAAATTTGTAATGCGTCCAGCAATAGTGAAAAATGTTGTGCACCCCTGCACTAGAATTTTTATGTTGATATTATGTTAATATCTGATGGTGGAACTGTTATGTCAGCTCATTTCAGCTGCACTAGATCAAGCACTGAATATCTAGTGAATAACATGGTTGCATAATCGCAAGGAGTCGGGGGTTTTTGGCTGGAGTCGGAGTCAGATTCCTAAGAACACTTGGAGTCAGAGTCGGATTTTGTCTCCAGCCCTGGAAGTCAAATTGAATCATTTTACATTGCACTTTGAGGTTACGAGTCCCAATTGAAATGGTACAATCTCTTCTGAAACTTTTATTGAAACATAATTCTTGCTGTACACCACGATTTCCTGTTTGCTCAGATGATTTACTGAGTGGTTATTCAGGCGTAGTTCATTGTGTATGATTTTTCTGCGTTATGGGAAAACCAACAATCGCTGCAAGCATATTATCCATAGATACATAAATGTAAAATAATTTATTGCTTTAGTCAATGATACAATGTGAGTGGTAAGCAGTAGGTACTATTAATATTACAAGCTAAAATAAATATTAAGAATTTTTATGTCATGTTTTATGTTCAGAAAATTTAAAAATCATCAAATATAGAGTAGTTCCATAGCTATTAGCTACGTATTCACTCTTGCTATACCTCTTGGAAAGGTTTGTTGAATGTAGTTCATCAGTTAATATTGTTATTGTTTAATTTATTCACATTACAGTAGCCACTCATACTAAACAGCATGAATTTTTATGAGTAGTAAAAATTTTGTAAGTAATAGATTAATTCAAAGCCTTAGCTCATGTATCTAGCAACAATAATAAAATGCTTATTTCTAAAATAATTTTAGCTTGCTTTTTTGCCATTGTTAACAGCCAAACTTCATTCACATTATGTTAAGGAGTTGGAGGTGGAAATTTTGGAAGCTATGAGTCAGATATTTCACCTCTGACTCCGCCACCCTGATTTTGGGAATTCTATTGATACCACACTGCAAATGCCCAGGCAACACATGTGAAACTCACATAAATTGATTAATTAAAAGGTTAACTCATGTATCTAGCAACAATAACAAAATGCTTTTGTAATATAATTTTAGCTTGCTTTTTTTGTCATTCTTGACACTTGACAGCTAAACTTCCTTCACAATATGTTAAGGAGTCGAAGTCAGACATTTTACCTCTAACTCCACAACCCTGGTGAACAAACGACAAATATTGTAAAATGTTTTGGAGTTTGTGATGACATATGTATCTTATTTAGTCACCAGTATCCTGAAGTCTACTATTCACTGCAAAACATTCTAGAAGTGTATGCTAGAGTCTAGCTTGTGAAGGCTTATATCATAATCGATATGATAATAAAATAAGAGCTTGTGGAGTGAAATCAAGAATTCACTTATTTCAGAAGTTGTGAGCATTTTCACTTTTCAGTACTGTGGAAAAAGGCCTCACTTAAGCAAATTAGTTGATCCTTGTGAAAAGTAAATGAAGGGTCATAAAGACAAACTTAATGATGATCACCTTGTGTGTAACAAAATAATACATTGTGATAGACACACTGATTTCAATTTTGCTGTTCACAGGTTAGAATAAAATCATTTCGAACACTGTGTGCATTTTTTGCTAAATATCCCTATGTTTCCAACAGTTGCAATCATGTAGCTAAAGTTTTGCTGCAAATAATAAACAATGGATGTGAACTGCAGTTTTTGAAGTTTTTATTTCATAGAGCATTTCGTATTGTTTTTGCAGGTTACTGTTCTTGGAATGCCAATGCATGGTAGAATGATTCATCCAGTAAATGGGAAGTGCTATTCTGTACCATATGGAAAGCAAGGTCAGGTGAGGCTACATTTTATATCACATGCATATGCAACGGTATACATTATCTGCCGATATGAGAAGGATAAATATTTTTAAAAAATAAAAAAAAAAACTTAGCATTGACCAGATTAGACATTTCAAACTAAAACTGCAAAGAGCAAAGAAGTATTTTTATGTGTTACTTATTTTAAGTGTGTATTAATTCATGCTGGTATTGAAAAATTCACCTTTGTTAAAACATATAAAGCATACATACATACATTAACATAAGTGTTGTTGCAACTTCTCGGTCGGCGCCGCGTTGAATGTGTGATGCACCACGAATGGGATGTGAGCTAAGAATAGCACTCATATGAAACTGGCGCACACAAGGCAGCAATATTGATCACGGTTATCACTCAATAAATCACTGGTGTGATCTGTTGTTGCTTGCTGCCACAGTGTGAAGCTTTTTGCGCTTGCCGCTCGGGCTCTATGATCGCAACTGTGTTTGCCAACCAGCCTGGTCTTGCACGATAGGTTGTCACTATTATGTACAGCAGGGTTTCTCAACCTGTTAGCCACTGAAGAATTTTTGATAGGCCACGGCCTGACATTATTGAAATTGAGTAGGTTTTTAAAGTTGAATGTTTTAATCAAAAACAGTATGTGTTATAAAGTATTGCAACATGGAAATGTTACACATGGCCTACCACGTTCCGCACAACATGCAGTTACTGAAGGCATTTTCAGGCAAACAGGTGACTTTTGTTGCCCTGAAAACGAAATGTAGAAGCCGACTTAAATGTGGAAGACGACTTGATCTGTGCATTATCATGTATTGAGCCTCGAATATTCATTTTTTCATTCATTTTCCTGCCTGCTTTTCCTCCGGGAAGGGTCGTGACTCATGAGGGCCGCAGCCTTGGAGGACTCGAAATACCTCACGGTCAACAGCAATTTTAGATAATTCTGTTGGCTCCACACCCAGACGGCACCAAGGAAGGTTGGAGATGTAATCACTCTACATGGCCCTTGGATGACCTCTGGGCCGCTTTCCCTTGGGTGTAGCCAGCAAGACTTGCCTCACCAATCTTTCCCGGGGCATTCTGAACAGATGGCTGAACCAACAAAGCTGGGATCTCTCGATTCGGAGAAGTTGTTCGACATTCAGGGCTTTGCGAATTTCACAGCTGCGCACTTTGTCGTGAAGTGTCACACCGTGAACGCCCGAGAGGGGGACATGATGGGGGCAATGACCCTCTTATCTCTCAAAACGGGGGCAACGGGGAGCGAAGGTGCCTTTTGATAACAGTATCACAGGTAATTTCACGGTTTATGAAGATAGATTTAAACAATTTATTGCAGCTATTCGCCCACACAGAAATGCAAAAAGTTTTTCTGGAATGTTTGTTATTATTTTTGGGGTCAACATTGCTGCTGAACAGAAACAAGGACAATTGGTAATGATTTTTTTGTTTTGTATAAGTTTCCATTGCCTTCAACTCTTTTAATTACCTGCCCTACGGTTGTTCTGGTGTTGGACCTCTTCGTAAAATATCTCTGCTTCTGACAAGAAACCCCCTGAGCCTCGAAGATCTATGCTTCCAACAACAGACAGGCTCAGACTTCGCATTTTAGTGCATGGGCACGTTGTGTTATTAAAATTTGTCTTTAGTTGTTCTCATTTCTACCCTGTGCATGTGCAACAATTCTCGCATTGGAGAAATTGGACAGTAGGTGGACCACGGACCCTCTGTCTGATTATTATCAATTGGTCCACATGCTTGAAAAGGTTAAGAACCCTGATGTACAGGGCCACACTAAACGCTGCCTTAACCACAGGCGCCGAGGACGTACGCCCGCAATTGGCTGGGAGTGCGGCACTCACGCTAATTTTTATTTTGTGGTTGAGCAGCTCATTGTCAACAAGTGAAAAGACATTTTTCTGAAATGTAGTGAAACGTTTTCTGATAGATTCGGAATGGAAGACTTAAAACTCGCGACAAAGCTTGTATCAGAAGTAAGTTGTACTGCAGAGAGAAGGACCATCTTCGCTGTATGGTACTTGCAAAGAGGATGTAAAAAATAAAAAGAATTTAACGTGTTTGCTGCGCATGTATTTTGCATTGACCTGCACTGCCTGTGAGCCTGAGCGTACCTTTGTCAGATAACTGTGAGTCACCTGTAAAATTACCATTATGTATGAGAACTGCCTTGCAATATTTGAACCAACATTATTTTACCAGTTTAAGCAGCTTTTGACATCATATTTTGTGGCATCATGGATTTCACACACCTGTATAAATTTCAAACTCGGCACCTATGGTCTGAACCCATACTGGCAGGCTTGCATTGTCCAAAGGCTTCTTGTTCTACAAGCAAAACCTTTTTCCTTACGTGTGTGAAGTGTTGATTTAAAATTTTGACTGCTTGCAAGACACTGATTACCTTTTTGAAGCTTTGTGACATTCATATCATTAAAGGTCTCATTTTGATAGTTGGGGGCTTATCATGTGGCAGTGACTTTGAACAAGAAGCATACTGTACATGTTCCACATTTTTAATGTTTCTATTTTTCGCCTCATGCACTGAAATACTGGTATTCCAGAAGAGTCAAATGAACTACAGAGCAACAACATTAGCAAGAGAATTTTTGAAATCTATCAGGTCTTGACGATTCTTGCCTATCTGCTTCTTTTCAGACAACATCCTTCAAAAGTAATCTTTCCACATCAATGAAGTCATACCTGTAGATTTTATTTAGACTATATGCTTTGCCTATATAGTCCCCCTCTGCCCTGTCACTCTAATACAGTGGTTCTTAACCTAGGTTTAATCGAACCCTAAGCGTTTGGTGAGTTACAGTCACCGATTCGGTGCGGGTTTGATGCAGGATTGATTTTGTGGGTTAAATACCTCATGTTTTGAAGAATTCAAATATTATTTTTCCAGTTACGAAGAGTTCAGTGAACACACGGATGAAACTCGCTGGGTTCACTGCCTGCAAAAAGGTTAAGAACTACTGTTCTAATAGAAATTTCCAAGGACTTTACCTCTCTTATTTTAATATTGCAGGTTGACTATGACTTGTTTTTGTGAAATCCAGATAAAATAACTGCACCAAGAATCTAGTACTTTCAGGATATTGCATGATCTTTATAGTGATGTACTTACATTTTTTGTGCAGTTTTTATTGTCAGTGGATAGAATGAAGCTAAACATGGATATTTTAACAGGTATGACCCTCGTTAACTACATTATCCAGAACAGTATGTGATTATTATTGCGAAGTAGTCAGTATTGATAACCATCTGCATGCATTATCCTGTGAGTCGTTTATTTTTCTTTGCCATGTAGAAAGAATAAGTGTTACAGGGTGATAGTTTCTGGTTTCCCTGTTGTTTTTGACTTATTTTCTATTTTGTTCTGGCTTGCATATGAATTCCTTTCATATGAGCCATGAAAGTCACCACTTTATAATTCATTTCTAATTTCGCACCCTAAGTTTTCAAACTTTTTTTGTTTCTCAACCTTACCCTTTCTCTATAACAGTGGTTTTCAACCTTTTTTTGTACCGCGACCCAGTATAGCAACCCACTATAACCTAACGACTCCCATATAAAACAAGAATAAAGAAAATGTAATACAGCTGTGTACAGTACATAATATACCCACTCGTGACCCCTCCAAAAATGTTTCACGGCTCCTCTTGGGTCACAACTCCAGGTTGAAATCCACTGCTCAATAAGAATCTGCATCGGTAGGGCTGTTTGTGTTGCTTCGCTTTCCCAACTATTAAGATAGCATGCAGTGATTGTTCAGTGACCGTGATGCTTTTCATGCCTTCGATTTGCTCAATCCATCCTTTAAGAAAAGGTTTCTGCTTGCTTTCTTTTCCATTTAAATCATTCTTTATTGGAAATGGTTGGCAACTTTCTAAGTGAATCTACTAATTTTCAGCTGCTGAATCACAACCAAATGTCAAGCTTCATTTTAATCACAAGTTGGTTTCATGCAACGTCAAAGAAGCGACGGCAACATTCGACAAGTTTGTTTAACTCGCATTTTTTTTCACATACCTTCTACTGTGCTGTCTTTTACTTTACTAGTAATTTGAAATTTCAAATCTGCTCGAAGTCGCTACTGGTGATGCATGGCTTTTGCTAACACAACCGTTGCGAGGCGAAGCAAACCATTTTTCGCCTATCGACTTTGTTTCATAGCAATGGCACTGAAGTCAAATTTCAGTCGTCGGCCGTTTTTGGATGTGATGGCGCCCACTCGATGGTAAGGCAAAGTATGCAACGAGGAGTCTTCGATTTTGAGCAACACTACATTCCGCATGGTTACAAAGAGTTGACCATACCACCAACGGCGGATGGTCAAGTAAGTTAACAGTGATATGTCCGTATGAACAATTTGAAAGTACTGCTGGTATTTGTTTTACAGAGATTGGTTATTTCGTTATGAATATGTGTAAAAATGCTAAGTGCTTATCTTCATAAGGCCGAGGTTAAATTCCACTATCGGCTTTCTGCAGTTTGCTATGCCTCCGGGACACCTTCATATATGGCCAAGGCACGAGTACATGCTTATTGCTTTACCGAATCAGGTATTCGGCTGCTGTTTTTTTTTTATTTAAGGAAAGAATGCATATGGTTAATCATCTTTTACACTGTCTTGATATAGCATTTGCAAATTTAATTGGTGTCGCTCTCACTGGCTAGTGTCTTTGTAGCGCTAATATAAAACTTGTCACGAAGATATCAAAGCTTTTGTAAACATTTTTGAGGTTAACTACCCAGTTTACCTTTTGTGCGGACATTTTTCTGCAAGATAATGTACAAATGAATCATCGCCAATTATTGGCCCAAAGCTCGATTCTTTGTTCTTTCGCCCTGAGGAGGCTAGCTAGACGCATCCAGTCTCATCGTTGCTCCTGGGGCGCAGATATTTAATTCTCACTGTGGATTTACCACGTTTGCGTGCGTGGTGAGTAGAATTTTAGCGAGCAGATCATTTAGTACCACACTCATGAAAAGTTTGGAGAAGATATGGTCAAACAGTCTTTACCAGATACCGCACACAGGCAATACGACGATTTTGGTTTTGGAACTTAAAGTGGTTTGTTTCATTGGAGAGCCCATCGTGACTGGCAACATTTTCTCTGCTTTCAATATAATTGATATAAATGATTTCTAACGAACTGGCAGCACAAAATTCAGATGGAAAAGCATCGAGCTCATCATTGTCAAAGACGGTGAAGGGCCATAAATGACGTGTACATTTGTAGGGTGCTGGGCCGGTTAGGCGTTGTACAATCTTGGCATTCGAATTGCCAGTAAGACTGGCCTTTCACTTGTAAAGGTAACAAGCACCCCGGCGCAACTGCATCACGCAAGACAATGATCGTTATATCAGATTTCGTCTTCTGTCTCATTTTTCTGACCCAACGTTTCGGTGTTGCCTTGGCGGGCTAAGCATCCCTGTTAGCAAGAGACAAGGTCAATAAGCAGCGGTCCGATTCTTGACACGCCTCTGCCCTGTTTCAAAGCCCCGTAAAAAACCTGGGTTATAGCGACGGGCCTACCACTCTTCCTGCAACAGAAGCAGTGCGGCTTCAGGGCTTTACCTGGTCACGCATGTGCTATAGGGTTGAAAACGTCTTGTTTACAGGATTGTTCCTTCACGTGCACGTTGTTCATGCCCTTCGACATCTTCAATAAACTAACTGACGCCGACAAAGTTGTTGAATTTTTCCGGAAACAATTTCCCGACTCTCTGCCGCTGATTGGCGAGTAAGTGCTGTTGCTGTCCCGCAATTAATGCAATTTTTCTTAACCAAAGTTTCCTAAAAATGTCGCCTCGGCGCCATCTATACTTTTGTTTGTGTTTGTAGATCGCTTCTCAGGAAAGATTATTTCTTGCTACCGCCGCTTCCTCTTGTGTCCATCAAGGTGCGGTTTATTGTTGGAAAGTTTCGTGATGTTTATTTTCTGCGTTTTTTTACCTCTAGGCAGTTCACCGTTTGCAAAAGTGTGTGTGAAACTTCATGGGTAATGTACATGGAAGGCATATTGTAAATTTCCAGTTAAAACGAAATTGCCACCAAACAAACTAATGTCAGGTGTACTTTTGATGTAACGAAACTATTGCTTGTATGGAATCACAGTCTTGTGCGTTGCATGCAGGCGTCGCCGTATAACTACAAGGACAAAGTTGTTCTGTTCGGGGATGCCGCTCATGCCTGCGTGCCGTTCTACGGCCAAGGTTTAAACGCCGTGAGTATTTTCGATTTTACATTTCCTGTTCGTGACAGGTGCAGATTATTCAACTTGGCGTGCCTATTCAAAACAAATACGCTGCTGAAAGTTTTGCTGCGCGTACCTCAACGTTTTCAATAATCCGTGTGCGCCGTCTTTTTCCCTGTCTGTTAGTCTTTGCCGTAACCTGCATTTTGCGTAAGAAAGAGAAAGCGTTTTGAAGACGGTCCAACTGCAGTGTTGATATTATTGATTTTCTCCTGAATTGGGTTTAAGTGAACGAATACCCGGACGACGCGTAGTAATTTAAACAATCTTTCTGGTTACCCTTTTGGATGATGATGTGTCTGTGCCTGCTCTGGAGCGTCGGTTGCTGCTGTTGAAACGGCGATCCATCCTTCCTATTTTGAATTGACGCCCACACCACCCCACAGCAAGCGATTTCGCTCCCTGTGTTGATTGTTTTTTTGTTTTTTTTTCTTGGAAAATATTCATAAGGTGAAGTCGGCGAAATCGCATGCTGAAACCTAACCCTGAATACCAAAGACAGCTTTAGCAAACAGCTTTATTTATGCCCAACTTTCACTCTGCTTTCATCATGTTAGCCTTTGCGTTCAATTTTTTGCGTAGGGCTTGGAAGATGTTCTGGCTTTCGATGAGGTGATGGGAAAGGAAAACTGTGCATTCGGTAAGTTTCAATGAGCGTTTGCAAGCCGTGTATTGCGAGCTATTTCTTCATGTGGGCAAGTTGTGCAGTGTTTCCTAATGCCGTCAAAAATGTCTTTATATGAGGTAAGAGGATCACCCCTAAAACTTCCTGCTTCGACAATAAAGTTCAATATACCAACATAGCAGATATTGGTATTTCTTACCTGTAGCATAAAATTTTTCTCGGGATCTGTCCTTGGACCTTTACTATTTCTTATATATATTAATGATATTGCAAAGACCACAAATTTTAATACTGTTTTATATGCTGATAATATCAATCTTCATGTTTCAGGTAAAACTATAAATATCTCCAAAAACTTGTAACCGAGATCGACCTTAAAAAATTGAGTGTGGGTTCGTGTTAACAAATTATATGTCCATTATTCCAAAAGTAATTTCATGCTCGTGAATAACCCTAACAAATAAAATTCTTTTTGTATTAGCAATAATCAACCAATATCAAAACATAGCAATATCTTGGTGTTATACTTGATGGTAAACTAAATTGGAACCCCCAAATAGAAAATTTGGTAACACAGTTTTCTCAATGTGTGGAACTTTGTTAAAATTGAAACGCTACGCCGATATTCCAGTGTTCAGATCTGTTTATTTTGTCCATTTTCATTTTTATCTGACAGGCTCAATACTTAATTGGGGAAGAGCCAATAAAACTACTT
>JGI24022J15233_10003743_pt1 | contig 15311 bp, 13 predicted proteins | sample Ectturendosymbi2_FD_15233 | JGI IMG/M metagenome (IMG submission 15233)
GATATTGGGTGATGATTAATTGACACTGAAAAATTGATATTTTTATGGTTGTTCATGAGCATGAAATTGCTTTTGGAATAATTGATACATAATTTGTAAGCACGAACCAAGTGATCGATTTTTTGAGCTCATGGTCAACTGTTTTTTCTAAGATTTTGTGGTTTTTCCCCGAAATATGCACGTCGTGTGGCATTTATGAAACAATGAAGTCTTAGCCGGCCGTAGCAGGCCTCTGTTAAAGCGTTGAATTGTACAACAGGCTTGAAAATTAGGTAAATTTGTACCTCTAGTGATGACACCGGCAAAAAAGTGCCGGTTGTTTTTTATTCAAGCGGACTGTTCTAGTGTCACCTGCGGCCCAACCACAATTGTTTGTTAATTCAATAAAGAACTTTTCCTTGCGAATCACTGTCTATTTTTGACTCGAAGGGCTGCTACTCTTGAAAGAAAACAGGTGGTGTTTTAACAGAAATGCTGTTGTTTCTTTGGCAATTTTCTTCAGTTCCTGGATCTTCATGTTTGCGTGCCACACGGGACGAGGTGTACGGCGACTGTTGATTTCCACTTCCCATGACTGATCTCAATGGCAACGCCATTTGCATTGCAAAAACATCCTTTTGCTTTGAATAAGAAACATAAATGCGGACGAAATGTGACTAAACGAAGTTTTTTAAAGCTTTGGCAGACATTGCTGAGTGTGAAGAATTGGGTCGTAACAGTTTCGTCGCCAGTATATAATCAGTCAACCGTAGTGTGTTGTCATGGCTTCGACTGTGCTGTTGTTTACGTGTTTACAAACTGTTGGAAGTGATTTTTGTGGATATTGTCATGCAACTTGCACAGCAGTGAGCAGTGGTACGTTCATGTAACTAAGATTCCAAAAAGCGTTTTCAATGTTTAGTTCCTTTACTTGTTCTTTGCTGTTTCCTTTTCCCGTGGTGGCGTTTTGCCATCGTTTAGTTCCATACTTTTGCAGTTGTGACATTTCTACGTCAAACACTAATGATCACCGCTTTGTTTAGAAGAGTCAACATTTTCGGGTTAGAAAAAAAAGGCAAAGGTGTTTGAATCTTAGACCTGCCATCAAAACGCAGTACGTTGCCAAACTTAAATTTGAAATGATTGCGTCATCACTCCTCACGCGGCCAAACACTTAGCTACAGCGTTAATGTGTAGTTGAAACGGCGTTATTAATTACAGAAGCACTGAACGATTTTCTGCGCAAGTAGCCACAAACTTAATTGCCTGTTTCACAAAATACGGCGCAATGTACGCTACTCATCAGTCTTGCAGTTTCAACTTTTTCCCATACTCTTGACAATTCCCGTTTTCTGTCTCTCAGAAGAGGCAGAAAATTTTAGAGAAATTAAAACGGGAGTGACGTCATACGAAGCAGCACTCGGGCCTCGCTCTCGAAGACACTTGACTCAGTTGGGCGTCTCAGAGGTTTGTGGAAACACTGCGCTGTAAGAAAATCCTTTGACATATGGGTGTTCCTCAGCTTTGTGATTTGATTGCTCGCTCCGCTGTAATTTGGACGTCGTCGANAGGAAAACATCAAAAGCGTTTAATGTCACGTGCCTTNCGCCACTTNAAATCGGAAAGATTCGCTCATTTCCAATTTTAACTTTCTTCGAAGGTTGTTTTATTTACTTACGTGTCTCTGGTTAAAAAGTATTCGCTACAAAACTGCGATTCTTTTCAAGTTTTCCATACTTGGGCATTGCGTTCTGAACAAATGGCTGCCTTTTCATGAAAACTATGTTTGGTGTCATAGATGTTTCCGTAAACTGTAACTTTTTTTGCAAAAGAGATGTCGCAGACGAAATGTAGCTCATTGGTCGCAAAGAATTTTCGCAAGTTCCTCTAAGTCAAGTCGAGAGACGTTTTCAACCAGTGGTAAATACAGCGTTTAAAGGACAGCAAGAACTAATCGTTTTCAAATTACAACACCATGCTACTACAAATAGTTCCGCAACAAAGTGCTTTATGTAAAATGCCTCTGACGTGTCAAATGCGTTGGCGATGCGAATTTGATCAAATTTATCTCAACACCACCCGGATGTCAGAACGGCCCTCTTACGTTTAAATTATGCGCTACCGTTGTGGTAGAGGAGAAACAGTTCGTTTATGAGCTTGTACAATACGGAATAGGTTCCAAATGGAACCGGCCCGAACATGGCTGCTCATCGTCAAATGCCAGCTCCTCTACCTCGCGCTGTCATTCAATCGGTAAAAGTTGCGAAGACAGACTCCGTCCACCAGCTACAGCTTGCTGGCACAGACTGAGCCTGGAAAGGGGTCTTACTGTATGGATTCTATGGCTCACCCTGTGGTTGAACGAAAACAGAAAACAGAAGCTTTACAATATAATCATTCAAAAAGCTGCAGTAGGTGGCCGCGGTTTGCCAAGCTTGCGTAAATTGTTAATGTGGATTATAATTTGTAGCAGGTCCAGGAAGGTTATAAGCTGCACATAGCAGCTTAAATTGTGTAGTTGAAACAATGGCGTGCCTCTCGCACGCCATCGAAAATTTAAAATACGATTTTTACCTCAGCTTAAAAAGTCTAACAATATTTATTTGCAGTAAATGTCCGGCTTACTTCTCGCTACAACCTTGGTACTAGTTCCATCGTGGTGAGTGAAGAACAATGATGAAAACATGGAAGTTCATGTAATTAACTTCCAAACTGAAGCTACACAGGCGGATTAAACTTAATGCGAAAGTTCAGGGTAAATGCCTGTGATCCTAGATTCCAAGAAAATAACAGAGTGCACTACATTTCTTTGTTTTTTCTTTTCATTGTTAAAGAAAGAAAGTCACATAACCTTGAAAGTGCAAATAAATGTTTAATACATTTTGATTACCTAAAGTCTAAGCTGTCTCAAAGTCAAACAGAATCAGCTCATTTTTCCAAGTTCTAATAAGAAGTGGGCTTATTAAATATCTTCTAATTAGGGGCAAACTCTTATTATCGGTGGTTCAATATTAAACACTTTTGCACGGGTAACGCTTCTGCGGTCATGTCTACAAACCTCTTTCACCACAGCAGAACCTATTAGCTGGGAGACAGTCAGTATAGCGGGTGATGCTAGTTCTGCTATAATATCATTAAATTGCAGTTCCTGCGAAACGTTCTTGTGTTTACCTTCAGTTTCGAATATTTTTCAGCCCTGTGTGCTTGCTGNAAAAGTTTTTCTTGTTTTGGAACTAACCGGTTAATTTTATAGATGCGATNACGTCGAATTCAAATCAACGGCAAAATTGCTCGTTTGGCTCACATTTGCTGTAGAAACATTTGAAAGCCAGTAACAAGATAGGGATACTCCGGAGAAAATTTCACAAACAAGGCAAGTCAAGTTATAAAGCACATTATGTCAATAGGTATCGAGCTGTCTGTTCTTGTCAAACTATATCTCGTAGTTGGCGTATATGCTGTTCTATGCCCAATGAACGCTCCGAAATCGCTAAAATGTTTTCTCATTTATTTCAATTAACATCAGTGACTTTCGCTGATAACTCCGCTATTGTGTTAAGTGTTAAGCTTTTTAATTCTTGAAATTAACTTGGTCAGAATGCGGTTTGGCTTTAACCTGTAACGATGCCCTACAAATCCGTGAAAACACAGATTAAAACCATAAAAATCAGTGCTCGACAAAACGTAATATCATGAAATCAGATGTTTGGTCATATCAGGCATAAATATTTACACATTTTCTTTTATCTTGGTACTGTCTAATCAAGCATCTCATAATCGTTTTTTTTGCTGCTCGACCTGCTGAAGTTTATAAACGTGGACCCGTGTCTGAAGCTATTGAATTCTTATAGTGAATGCCTGCAGTTCAAGCAGAGAAAAAATTCTGAATCAAAAGCAAATATTTATCAAGATTTTTAAAAGTTTAACTTATGAGTGATTTTAGTAGGATGGCGTCTCTGTGTCTGAAGCGCATTGTGTCAGCGAAACCCTAATTGCAATATACCGCTGCATGCCTGAAAGGACGAACACGCGAAATGTTGCCACTCTGAGCAGAAATTCCTTATCATGCTGAAAAAGTTGCCTACAGTTGCTAATGATTCTCGAGTTTCTTACCAATTCAACCGACAATAAAAAGAAGGATCGTGGATCACTGCACTCACTAGAAGCACATCTTCAATTTCGGCGATAAAAATGCTTGGTGCTTTTACTGGGATTGCAGAGAAATCTCTGCACCGCTTTCGTCTACATGGGTGGTTCACAAACAAGGGAAGTGATGTTTGACCTTGACAAAAGAAGTATAAAAATAGAAAACAAATGAATCTGATCAGGGTTCGCACGGCTCTTCATACTCGCGTAGCGTTTAGAAACAGTTGCTGACAGTAGTTTTAAGGCCAGTCTTAATGCAGGTTTGATTGTTATGATGCCGAACTTGGCCGAAAGGCCAGTCTTGTTGTTCGAACACAAGTTCAAGGTATCGTAGTTCCAGGCTGGTTTAGTCGACTAGATCTCACGCCTTGTCCGATTGGCAGGCAGTGATTGATGTCGCTCAGCTGCTGGAAGTTTGAATTGCTGGCCTTGTCTGAGAGGAAAGTGATTGATTGCCATCGCGCTTTAGAAGCACGCCGAGTNTTACACTCATTAATTTTCCTAAACCTGTTATTTCTTCATATTTGTTTGTTAAACAGGTGTTGTTCTGAGCTGAGCAGTCTAGACGGCCTTCCAAGATTACTATCAAAATAGTAGGTGAAGCTAATTGCCACGTATGATTAATCGCGGTCAGAAATAGAAATTGCAACACTCAAGGCGTTCAAGTTTTACTTTGACATCATTTTGCTTAGCAATAGTCAGCCATTTAATGCGATACTTGGAAAACTGCGTAGGGCTTAATTGGGAAATAACTTACGCACGGCTGAAATTCGAAATGGCTCAAAAGTTTGAGGACATTTATAACTGAACGAGCTTTTTCACAGTGACGTAATTGCCGGTTGACAAACTCACAAATTAAATTCTGATACTAAGTCCTGATCTGACTCTTGCGCCAAATTAGGGTTTTATGCGTATATATGCACACGAATCCTAAAATTGCTGTCGTGTAATATTATTACGTGAGCGTAAACTTCACCGAGAGCGTTAACGTCACAGATCAATCTACAACCACACACAGGTTGGAAGTTTGCTTCATGACTATCGTATTTATTCGATTGTAAGCCGCGGCTTATAAAGTTTTTTTTCATCATTTCGTGCGGCTTACAATCAAGGGCTGCTTATTATTATTTCTTAACTTTATCAAAACGTATAGGTGATGCTCAGTCTTTCCTTGACTACGTGTTTTTCGACCAAACACTCTATTCACATTCTACTCTCTTCAGCATCGCGTGCACATCCGCACATGAGGGATAATGATGAACAGATATTAATTTTTTACACCATTTCGTGCGGCTTACATTCAAGGGCGGCTAACAATCGAGTAAATACAATGCGGTCAATGAGATTTGATTGGTTTTAGTAAAATCTGATCTGGACTTTCGAGTTTGAGTCGTAAATGATAAAAAATCACCACTACGACAGAACCATGAATGTAAGATTTGGGACACCGAAAAATCCCAGGGTTGCTCAGGCAACTGCCGCCGTTGCTCAGGCAACATTTAGTCATAGCCACATTTTAATTCATTTTGATCGGTCTGATCAAGTTACATAAGATTTGGCGACTTTCAAGTTCAGATTTGGCAACGTTCATGAACATATGGCGACAATTGGCATTCCAGGTTCGCGATGTGAGTAATTGATGATCAAGCAAACTCGAAGTTGAAAATCATGCACGAAAGGAAATTCGGTATAAGTAGAAAACTTTTCTAAGCGGGAAACAACCTTCAGCATCAAGCCTTCAACGCTGGCGCCCGATGGCGACCTTTTCCGCACCGATATACCCCCATTTTTTACTTTAGTCTCCACTTTTCCGACTCATGACAATTTACTCCGACAGGTATAAGCGGAAACACCGAGAGAAGGGAAGGTAAAAGTAACATTTAACTCAGGAAATGTTACTTCCTGTAGTTCGGGCAGGAATTAAACCAAACCGGAGCGTGACGTCGCTTCAGCACTCCGTTGACACCGCATTCAAGCAGCGTCATATCCGTCATGTGGATGACTTAAATTGGGACAACTCCTATCAATAGGAAGCAATTCACCCACTTCAGATAAAAGCCTGAGCACATGCGGAAGTGCAATACTCAGTCTGAAAGCTCATGCAGGTTGACTGTTGCAATGCGGTTTGTGCAAGAAGGCAGCGCCTCAGGCAATGCGATTCTCAGTAGCAGCTGTGCGGTGTTATCGATGTTTTTTGGTCCAACAGTTTTGACGTTTTGTTTTGCGAAAATCCAAACCTTGCAAGTAATTTTGCTCAGAAAAGTATGGAAAACGTGGTGGCGCGGAAATCCGGTGTTTGACCCCAACTGTCGTCAGGTAGGGTTGCTAGTGTACTGTATGCACGCAATGCGCCCGAACTAATGTGTCATATACAGCTGGGAAGAGATTGAACAAGGTAGCAAAGCTTTTGAAACAAAATTGCCAACTGCCTGTAAACCGCTGTGAAATTTGCAACAAAAAGTAGCAAATATTTTTCCTGGCTTTGAACAAGATGAAAGAAAAACGAAAACTTGACGTCTGTGTGTGTCCAATTGCGGCTTCGGTTGTTCCAGCGAGCTTCGCCGGCATGCTGTCAGTCGTCACATCACTTAATGCACTTGAAAAAACGTTCTGGTTTATTCTGATCAATTTAGACTGCAGTCTTGGTGAGTCAGGTTGGATTGGATTCACTTAAAATACTTTAGAAAAGACAATAGATGGCTTCATTCTCTAACAATTGTGGAGTACTGAAACAATTGTGGAGTACTGGCATAGCTGCTAATCACATTTGCCACACACCAAAGAAAACACGGTTCCCAGGGTTAGTACTTGTATCAAAATAATGATGTTCAAATGTAACGAATTTTTGTCTACCGTTTACCTTCTTTCTTCGAAATATTCTTCCAGCACCACACGAGCATGACGCGATAATCGGTATAAAACTTTAATGCAATGCCTCGTCAGAAGGTGTTGACTAACAAATTCGTCGGTTTCTCTCCGACGAAATTAATTAAGTGTTCAACACGTCATCCACTTCACTGTGGTGTGAAATGTGTTGTTCGCTGACGCGTGAAATGCTCCGCTTGCTCGGAGACTTCCGAAGCGTCGCGTTGTGCGGCAAGCAGGTTTTGTAATAATGACGAGGAAATGAAATGACAGTACACTGCTGCAGCGCTATCGAAGCCACCAAAGAACCATGGCAGTATCTTACGCCAGTGGCCAGACATGCAATATCCGTACTGAAATATAACGTCACATGGCTTACCCAAAATGTTGCGCATGACCTATTCACTATCTTCTCTGGCTGTGAGTTTAGTTGTAACCTCAGCCAGGTCGTCAATGGGATCACGGTTTATTGGTACTTGGCCTTTGATAGACATAAAAATGGTTGTGTTTGCTGAAGTTTCATAAAATTCATTTTGATTCTTTTTGTTTCAACCAAACTCGAAAAGGCACAGGCAAGATAAAATTGAGAATCATAAATGTTGTAAATGTTTGGGTATTTTTTCTAAAAATAAAATATGTAGCGGCATAATTACATAAACAGTGCAACCGCATAGCATAAAAATGACAAATGGTGCAACTAATCAGATTCTCCAGTTTGATCAGTTCTGCACGCAAACAAACATTTTTTTAAGCTTGTTCATTTTCCAGACGTTTGTACTCCTTAGCATCGCAAGCAGGAAAAGATGCCTCCATTCCTAAATAACTTTTAGGTCCTCCACAGGTAAAAATGAAATAATTAGTGATAACGTGCAACCTGTGAAAAGAGGTTAAGGAGCATATGCGATGCATCTTACAGTTTCTTTAAGACTAGCTTTGCGTATGGTTTAATATTTTTTAGAAAATACTCCTTACTCGGTGATTGCTTCGGTAGAGATGGGTCTAATCTTTCACATTAGGAGTTCTGCTTCACACGGTTCGTGGCTTGCTACTTACTGTGAGTTTTGCCATTTTCCAAGTGCCATAAATATTTGTTATTGTGATTGTTGATGTGCAGCCTGGTGGAAACAAGGAAAAAGGACAAGCCAACGGTGTATCTTGCTTTGTTAAATTACAAACGCGACTATTCTCAAGAGAATTGAAATAGGCGAGGTTATGCAAGGTCAGGCACTTCTTTTAGTGGCGCACTAAGTTATACTGCATCGTCTCACACGAAAAAAATGATCCTGGCTTCTTGCTGCTCCCCTTCAACGCTAATGTTCACATCGTTTGCTGCAAAGCGCCTCCTGGCTTTTACCTTGTTTCTTCGAAACATTCTTCCAGCACTATACGAGTATGACATATGACGCCTAGTGAAAACCGGCACCATAAGATAAACTACGGCTCTGAGTGCAGTTATAAACGTGAGGCTGCGATGGCAGGGATTAAGCAACAAAGCTTGACAAGTTCGCTCGAGATATCAAGTAATAATTTTATTGGTTTCATGTCATCTTCACATGTCTTTTAAAAGATTGTGAAAAGTTGCGTGTCTGTCTATGTAAATTAAAATGTGTGGCGTTCATGCATCGCCGCTGAGGAAACGTTTTAACTTGGGCGGAAACTTGATATGTAACCATAGCTGGAAGTGTAAAGAGAATGTTCGCTGAAAAGGAATACAAATTTGGCCAGAGTATTGTACGTTTCAAGCAGGGCCGCAACCAACTGATATTTTAGGGGGGGGACAAAATGATGTAACTTATTGATGTACCTAACAAATACATACGTTTTGAAAAATTTCGTGGGGGCAATTGCCCGATTGACCCCCACTCTGGTTGCGGGCCTGGCTTCAAGTATTACACAAAGTGGATCTGAAAATTGTTTAGGCAAACTTAAATGCTGACTTGTTAGTGCAGGTATCCGTTCAAGCTATGCCACAGAATATTGATTAGGTTTGAAGCCTTTTGTTTTAACCCTCTTTGTTATGACTTGCTTTTTTTGCTCTTTTCAGAATAAGTGAAACATCTTGAGTTTAAAAAAACGCCTTTTTTAAAGAAACAAAAGTCGTCCACGAGCCTTCAACTTCGTGGTGGGATCCATAGTGGGAGTTACTTGGAAAGAATTGTGATTCTGTTTTACAAAAATCGTGGACAGTTACTTTACACACTCCTAATTTCAGGCAAAATCTCCATAAACACTCACTTAAAACCTCCACCTCAGGCTTATCACGCTACTACGCACCTTGCTGACTTAAACATATTGTAGTCACTTCAAATTTCAAAACTGAAGTAGTTAAACATGCACAAAGAGCCGCCATCATACGTCTTACTGCTGGAAAGTTGCAGCGAAACCTTCCATGCAACAAATTCTGTCAGACTGCCGTGCTCTCATAATGTCGGCTTGAATTGTTTACCATTTAAGAAAATGTGACGAAGTTTTACCAAGCATTGACAATCATTAACGCTTTCAGGCAACGTGTTTATGAAGGTTCCTGTGCCTGAATGCAAACTGTGATTTGGCACTAAAGATAACAAGTGTTGCGAACTTTCAGCACAGTTGTAAAATGTCTTGCTCAAAGTGATTTTTATATGTCGCCTAATGCTCTTATTTCACAGTTACTGTGGAAACACAAGTCATCAAAAACATCTAATAGATTTACTCGTTTTTAAACAAATTGGATGGGTCCCTGGACTCTCACGTTTTTGAGGCCTCAGGAATTTCGACACAGACGAAACACAAAAATGTCGAAAAATTTATTAGAAAGCGATCACAAATCTGTGATTCGCGGTTAAGTGCGGACACTTAGGCGCAACAAGATTTGTTTGAATTAAAAAAAACAAGGTACTGAAATTAACCAACTAATTAGATTTACAGCCTCCGGTCTGAAATTGCAAATGGCTTTTATTAGACATTTATTTGCGTTGGTGGATTCTGGCTTAAGTGTAAACACAGACTCATGCTGTCTTAAGTTACTCCTCCGTAATAGATCAGGTCGGCTGCAAGGACATAACTGATGCACTGCTGACAGACAAGAAGTGCGGGACAAGACACCCTGGCGCTGCAGCCCTTTTAAGCATAGTTACGGTCGTTAAGCACAGACATTTTCAAAACATGCGAGCGAAATAACAGCAAAACGATAAATACTAAGTGTTTCAATGCACAAGACTGAATGGAGCCAGGCCGAATTGCAGGTAACTTGAAATGGCGACATCTACGCAGTCTTTATCGAACAAGGTGTTCTGTTTTCAAAATAATGCGCTCTCCGCAGTAAAACGTTTCTCTAACACGACTCCAGATCTAAGAACTGCTGATACAACGTGCACGATACTTTTGACAAACAGTACTACTGAAGCGATAACTCAACCAATAACGAAACACAGACCTACAGGGTTCTGCTTACGATCACACAGTCATTAGTGCTCTCTAACCAAACAAAAAAATGCACCAAAATAGCCGAACAAAACGCATCGAAAAAAAGCAAAAAAATTCATAGACACGCGCCAGCATTTATATAACTGCTGTGCAGACTCGAATAAAAACGTAAAAAAGTAAACGACAATCGCAAAACACTGAGCAGAGCTCACTGTTTGACGGCGTTGTAGCTGGTGCCGCGCCAAAGTCCAGTCTCAGGAATGCATGCATAAGTGTATTTTAAAATTTAGAGAGCACTGACAGGGAGCCTGAACTTACGTCGTGCATACGCAGGGGCGTAACGAAGGAGGCAAGGGGGAGCAATTCTCCGGGCGCCGAATCACTATGGGGCCGCCGAATCACTGCGGGGTGCCGAAAAGCCCCAAAAATGTCGCAAGTACTTTCTTCAATACAGTGAATTTGCTTCAGAAAGAGCTCAGGTTCGAACATGGGAGCGCCAAACTTGCTTTTTGCCCCGGGCGACATCCAACCTTGTTACACCTACACACACGTCATCTGCTGTATTTCCAATCAGTCTGTTGCGAATTGTGACGATATTGGAAAGCACTGTATCAAGTCAGCTTCGATCACCGCGGTTTTGCAGCACTGCAACGGCTGTTCTTCGATAAATCGCGTTGTTCCTGAACAGATCGCACGGTGGGCGACATGTATGTTGTGCTAGGCTAAAAATCAATTTAGTGTATTAGTTGGAATGGACGCGTTGATTGACGTTAGCAGTTCTTCACTTGGATTGCGAAAGGAGCACCAGAAGAGAGAGCCAGCAGCTACGCGACACGCTACGACAGAGTGTAAACCAGTCCTTCAACACTTTTCCTCCTTTGTTTGCGAAGCAGGGCGTCCTCGCCGAAAATGCCTTATTGGCAAGATTGACTGCGAGCCCTGGCGTATCTTTGTCCTTCAGACACACACAGTTCCTTTTGTGTTCGTTTCAGCATCGTCATCTCACACATAAAAGAGAAGTTAGTGAGCTGACTAACATCCGAACACAACTTTGACTTAAACAAAATCTGACACACATCTAATTAACGTTTCCAACGATGGGGAGAATCGTTCTCGAAAACCTCCAATACACACGCCAAGCCCTGCTTGACCGTATGAGTGGCCTCTTCGAGCCAAAGGTGGCTGTGGCCGATTGATGCGTCTCTGTTGTAGCACTCTGCGGTATCTACTGATGTGTGAATAACACAAAGCATTGAGAAGGCGATCGGAGATGGTGCGAGCACGACCGATAGTGATTATGTCACCGATTACGGGATTGGTTGGCAGCGGAACGTTGTGACCTCATCACTTATACATATTAAATGTGAGAAGCGCCGGCCGCTTTTTTCTAGTCGCACAAAATCGCTTGCTCAAAATCCTTCCGATTTACGCGTGCGTAGGCGAAAGCGATTCAACGCAGCTCCTTGAAGATGGGTGTCCGGCCGGCAAGTTAGGGCCAGTTTTGATCGCTTAAACTTCCCGTGATTGGAATGCGCCATAGCTGTGATGACAGGCAGGCTTCGCTTTAGAGAATGCGCAGTGTGCCGTGTCGGAATGCCGCCGTCGAAGGACACCTCCGCACTGCTGAAGCTCTGCATACATGCCCAAATTTACAAGAACAGAGAGAAAAAAGGCTGCCTGGCAAAAGCGGCGAAATAATTACACATCTCGCCATTCGCCAGTGCAGTCTGGTGGGAGGGATGTTTGGCGTGGTGCCTTTCATGCTTACCCAAGCGGCTTTCGCAGAAATAGGCTTGTTCACATCAAAAATATTTGTTGGCAACTTGGCAGTATCACGCAGCAGCCCCGATAATGGACTGTAAACATGCGGTTAGCGGCTCGCCTGAGAGCTTGCCGAGAACACATCGTGATATGTGCCGAGGTGCGTGCTGTGCAAGCTTGTGTCCAGAAGCAGCTCTCGAGGCGGTTGTGTGTGACTTCCGTAATGGTAGGATTAGAAGTTACCAGAGATCGAACGGTATGTTGCAAAATAAAGCAAAGCCGATAGTAACCGCCCATTCCACATTTGCGTAGGCTGCGAAATAGTGCGTAAAATGACCAGCTTCTTGGGACTGTCGACACAGTTGACGGAGACAGCGTAGTAGAAGCGCAGTTTACTTCCGCCTCGCGACCTCAGATTACAGAACTGGGTAATGCCAGCTCTCTGTTATGTCACAATTTGAAGTTTGGAACAATCTTATTATGGTGGATGTACGCGGCTGAAAGATGCATTCTGCAGTTTCAGGTTGTACTTAACTTAATCTGTGGCTCGGTTGAAGTGTAAGCCACCTGGTGTGGTTGACTGTCAATCTCTCTCTGACTGGTTAGACGTTTTATTAAACGAAGTGAATTGCAAGCAAGTAATTACTTGTTAACAATGGTGGAGAAAGTGGTGAATATTGGACATTACTCGATGTTTTTGAGAGTAGTCAAGCTGATTGCTGTGGCTGGGCTTCTCCTCGACGTGAAAACCGTCACTGCTTGCCCGCTGCAATGCTCATGTGTGGGCAAATCTGTGTCTTGCGTCGAACAAGGATTGTTATCAGTCCCTTCTGGCATTCCGACTTCAACGGAACGGCTGTGAGTACTGTACACGCCTTCGTGGCCTCATTTGCCTAGCCCCATATGATGGAATGTGGTAGGTACGACGATCAATTTTTGTTTTGCATGTTGTGACAGAGATCTGCAACGCAACAACATCACACGGATAACGTGGAGGGATTTTGCCGGCTTGCACAGGCTTCGCAAACTGTGAGTAAAGCTGCGTATTCGTTGAGGGTTGTTCTTATCGAGAGCTTGGTTGCCGATGAGCTGGTTTGTGTGAACTTTTCTGCTCTGTACGTTCCTTTTGTGTACTCCAATGAACGGACGCTCGAACAAATTTGCTTAACGTTGGTTGGTGACGCCATGGTACTATGATTGTAAAATAAATTTGGCGATCGAAAACGTCCTTTACGATGTGCGATGTTTCAACGTGAGGTGGATGCAAGCTGAATGGCCGAATACCTTAAAACTCTGTGAGTGACGCAACGAAACTGATCTTAAGATTATTCTCCCTGCAATTACCGTAATTCTAGACAATGCCTATGGTGTCATTATGAGTATTTCTCGGCCCCAGCAAATTGGCGCCGCACGCCTCGTGCGTATACGCTCGCGTCCACGGTCGTGAATGTATCAGCATGTCTATACACTGACTGGCGTCGAGGCGATTACTACTCGTAACTCGTGGCTGCTGGTAACAATGAAGAGGTATATCTGTGTTTACTTTGTAATTTCGCTGGCCTATTTCGACCGTTTGAAGCTTTTGTGTTGATGTCAAAATAGCGAGTAATGCCTTGGTAATCGGAGTAGCACCGGCGAAGAATTACTGTTTTTTCGGTTTATTAAGAGGTGGAAAAAGCAATGTATTCTCAAGTCGTTTTTTTTGTCAAACTTGCTTGGGAGGTAAAAAATTGCGAACGCTTAAATTATTCGCTATATAGACATACGCATACAATTCGTAATATTCTTTACATATTTCTTTTAACAGAAGAAGTGAAAGTGGTTGAACAAAATACATCTGAAAAAATGTCAATTTCCGGCGCAATCCTGTAGTTTTTATCTGTTTCAAAATGCAGTTACACGTTTCATGAAGTGAAATTCTTATAAAAACAAACATGTTAACTAAAACTAATACATTTCATGCGGCAAGAGCGAAGTTCATCAGATAAAAGCGTCGTTTGACGGTATTGTGCGACTTAGGAATGTGAGACAATCTCGACCAGGTCCAGATGGTGCCACATGCCTGGGAACTTCTGCAACTTAAGTGTGCAGACCGTTGTTTTACGCAACACTCATTTTTGTCCACGTGTGGCGATGCGTTTATAAGTCTACAAAATTGATGCCTCCGAAAGCAATCTTTTCTTCAAAAAATTCGATAATGGCGATTTCGGAATTTGCCGGTCTCAGCAAGTTGCGCTGATTCGCTAGAAGCGAACGTGACGTCAGTTTTGAAATTCGCACGCATGACAAGATAAAGCCGTTTATTTATGAAATCTTGTTGTGGAGTTTCGAAGGAAACAGGTTTCAAAATATCTGTAGAAGCTCGACTGACGCTTTCGCACCGCGCCTTACCTGAAACACTGTCGTGTTCGAGGAATTCGTGTGTAGCGTATGCACAGTTTAACTGCGCTTGTTCTCATTTGTGGTGAAATCGCGATGGACGCAATGCGTCAGCGATGAAAGTTTGATCGTTTTTTTAAACGTTTTATACATTTTCACCAATCGGAAGTTTTACTGAAACCGACATGATTGACCAAACAGTTCGGTTGTCAACTTCCCAAACTGTTTGTTGATCGGAAGTTTCAGCACCTGCGCCAGTAGTTTGACTATAGCGCGGGGACGTGTTCTTCATGTAATCACGGTGTTTGATTTGCTTATGACGTGGCGATTGTCTTTGTTGATCAGGAAGATCGCAGGGCCTGTAAATTGTATTTTTTAATCAAACCGCCGTTCAAATAACGACACTCTTCAACAACATTACGTCCATCTGTGTATAGACCGTCATTTGACCTCGAGGGTCGTTGCCGGACGAAAGAGAAAGAGATTAGGCGCCTTGCCATCTGATAATACTCGCCTAATGGCGAAAAACTACCGATTGCTGGGGTGTTTTCATCGCCGGCGCAAACAATCAGCTCAATCCTAACGTCAGGTTCGCCTCGGGATCGATCTTAATGCGGCGATGCAAGAGTTTTATCCTTTCCAGATATCTGCAACGAAATCAGCTGCAGAACATCGACAGGCGAGCGTTCCAGTCCCTGCCGGCTCTTCGTTCGCTGTAAGTGCATTGAGGTCGCTTTCGCCTAATTTGTTTTTTTTTTGGGGGAGGCTTCGTTGCT
>JGI24022J15233_10003749_pt1 | contig 15304 bp, 7 predicted proteins | sample Ectturendosymbi2_FD_15233 | JGI IMG/M metagenome (IMG submission 15233)
GTTGCGGATGTTCCCGGCGCCAGACCCGGCCCCGACTGAAAACAAAGGTGGGGCGCGCAACACGTCACTGCTTCGCGCTGGCCATCTTTGCAGACACTTAATTTTGTGCCCTTCTTTTCGAGTTTGAACTAATTCGACAACAGAAGCTGGCATACTGATTACAGTTGAACGAGAATCGCTTACATGCCAAGCAGGAAAAAAACTTTTAATTCGACTTTTTCCAAGCTGTTTCTTGTAACCGTAACGTCATCATTGGTTGAGTAAGTTAACAAAACAAGTGGGCAACAGCATTATATCATACGTTTTTTCTATTGCAGGTCAACAATGAACATGCTCGGTCATCAACATATTGGGTTGAATACCTGGTCTAGTTCTCTGGTACGTGGTAGACGCAGAAGACATGTCCTCAAAGGTGCCAGCAGTCTGTGAAAACAATTCGTTCTTTCAAGTACAAGTTGCTCAGCATAAGTGAGTTAAAAGCAGGAGATGGGAACGTGTTACAAACAAAATATCACTGAAATTAACCAAAAAATCATCCACGTTGATTTAGGAAGTACAATGCTGATGCATATCTACCTTTTGGCGAGAATGCAACCAGTGTTGTTAACCAAAAAAAAGAAGTAACACTTGCAATTTTTCAGCAGAACGCTATTATTGTTAACCCCTACCTGGTCTACCCTGTCTTTCTGAACGCCGTAACTTCCGCCAAAGCCTTGTGAGTAGTCTGAAAAGACAACTATAATATAATACTGTGCCAAGCGAAAACCAGAGCACGAGAATATACTTCCAAGCTGTATACTGACATTCTTTTGAGGCAAGAGTCACAGCTGTAGGAAAGCCAGCGGTACCTGCTGTTGAAAAAATCTCTGCATCACATCTGCTTTTTCAAAGCAGCATGAAATCAACGTAGCATCATTTTTTGACCCTAGTTGTTATTGGTGAGCATCTAACCATCAACAAAAACGATCTTTGCTTTACGCATTCACTTATGCTGTAGAAAAAATGGTTAACCCCGTTTGCCAATCATAAAGCCAGCAGCGCTAAAAGTGAAAACCTACACCGCGAACACTCGAAATAGCGGAAGTGCCTTGGTCGAGGTATTTCCCAGTGCTGATGTCAGTTACTGGATCTTTGCAGTGAAAGCTTGATCTGACAACACAAGGGGGTATGTGCACCCTGTCAAAAGTTTAGTGCAGATGAATTAACAATAATCCATGATGTGATTCATTTCTTTTGATCTTTCTGGTAATCAGCGCTGTAGTTTGAGTTTTTACGCGGGTCACAATAAACTGCAACACTTCTACTGTAGGTACACCTGGACGACATGCTAAAAAAAAAACAATCCAAACAAGATCCAGCGTGTTTTACGTGGCAAGCAGACACTCTTTACAATGCAGGTAGTGGAATACCAAGACCGCGTCAAAAACAACAAATCCATGCGTGATGACGTGTGGCTGAACACAAAACGTGCAAAACCAAGGGGTTGAGTCATTCTAGATTCAAAATACCGGCCGTTGAAGACGTAAGCGCAGCTGCTCAGCCAAACAATTAACCGGAAGACTTCTAGCACAACACAAGAACATTGCTTAAACGTTTACTCTACAAAAGATAATTGCAATTTTATATAAAGCCGTGGCTTGGCAACCTTTTTGAGACGCGTGCTTTGCCAATTTCTCCTTTTCCTCCCAACTGTAGGAAGATTTGTCCTGGCGATCCTTCTGCACGCCATACTTCCCGCCAAAACCCGCAGAGTAATCTTTCCAAACAACATGCAAACATACGCAGAACATGCAAAAACAAACAAAAAAGCATAAACAATTGATGACATATTCATGCAAACATGTTCAGGAATTCAGATGCTTCCCGTAAGAGAAACCTTACTTCTACAGCAGACAGTTAGTTCGAACCAAAAAGACGGCTGTTACCCGTTTGTATGTTGGTAAACACCCCACATCATTAATACGCATTTCAAGTTTAAGACGTAGCCACTACGGTAAAATTTACGGCGCAATCCTAGAAGTACTGCGCACCGCCTCTAAACAGAAACCAATTTTGAAGTCACCAGATATGAATATAAAACAGGCTGTTAATAATAGCATATAACGATGAATTCGGATTGATGGTAGTCAAACTTCTTTGAAAAACAAACATATGATGATTAGTTTTCACTAGTGAAATGACTCTGTCAAATGGATAACATAGATCGGCGGCTGTTCAATGGATGAAAGTAACAGAGCATGCAAAATCACATCGGAATCGACACCTTTTTGTGATTCGTGTTTGGCCAGAGGTTCGTGAACCTCCCAGCCGAGCGCGGCTTTGTCTTGTCGATCTTTCTGCACACCGTATTTTCCGCCAAAACCTTTTGCATAATCTGCACCGGATGAAAGTAAAAAATTGCACCGTAACAAAATCGCACGCAAACAAAGAAACGAACGAACATAAAAGCACAATTCTTATCGATCAAGATTGTGTGCAAAACATGGCCAGGAAAGCATAAAAAAGTTGAGCGTGCGAACATAAGTTTCACAGCAACTTCAGTCACACGAAGAATCAGCGCCGGTGCTGGAAGCATCGGTGTCGTTGGGTTGATTGCAATCGGTTCTGCTGCCCGTGACTGGTACAACGTAACCGACAGTCAATATGACGCGAAGAATCAAATTTGAAAAAAATGTTTTTTAAAGTTTTTTTCCTCTCCTCTAACCCTACAAAGAAAGCTTGAAGTCCGAAAGAGTAATTTCACGATCCCCGAAAAATCAGAAGAGTTAAGACTAGGTGTAATGAGAATGATGACAAAACAAACATTTTCTCATCTTACATCTTTCTAATGAAGGACCTATCGGAAGAAATTTGCGCAACCCATTTTTTTTCAACAAGTATTGCTACAAATAGCGATATAATCATTTTTCACAATCAACCATTAACCACGGCGATGAATTGCGCAAGCAGATATTATCTTTGAGGCAACCTTGACTTCCTTCCTTCACGTAACAAAACCCACGTGACACAGTGAACACGCGGGATTGAGTGCTATTAAGTAAGACACCCACGGTTTTGGGTCTGTAACATTTATTTGCTGCAAGTGCAAATGGTATGAATATCTGATCACTAATCTGTACTGATGGTAGCTGAAGAAGTTATATTGTGAAACGCAGTAACCTCAACACACTCTGCAAGAAAAATCGCTCAGTAAGATAGTTGGCAAAGTTGTGTTCGATCTTACTGAAACGACGAAATCATCAGATCACAAGATCGTGAATCTAAGTAAAAATTACCATTGGCAGCTGGTTCGACAAAAATCGTGCAAAACATGCAAACACCGTGCAGTGGTCCCATTCCCATTTCAGCCAAGTTCAAACAACTTCTGCAATAGCTTGCAAAAATGGTGCGCGGGATGAACAGTTTACACACGAAATTAAAGCACACTAACTTTTTGACTTGTTTATGCGGAACGCTGTCTCCCCACTGATGAAAACTAACCTTTAAGCTAGGTTAAGCTTTAACTGCCTAAACAAAAAGACAGACGGGCCGAGCTTATTCTGTTTAACAGACGTTCCATGGTGACGACCAGCAGCACCTGAGCCAACATTCACACATAACGCAAACGTTGCCAATGGTTCAGGCTAGACCAGTGGTTTTCAACCGCTTCTGTACCGCGACCCATGATAGCAGCCCACTATAACTTAAAAAACCCTATCCACGACTTTCGTCTTCCAATCGCAACGAACATGTCAAGATTAGATTCTAGCAGGCGTAACTCAAGCGCTTGCTCATCTCTAATTGCGACCCCTTCAAAAAAAGCTCGCAATCCCTGTTGGGATCGTGACCCCCAGGTTGAAAACCACTGGGGCAGACTGAATGTAACTTAGGGCACTGAAAAAAATCAAACAACATCTGATAACGTTTCCTATTGCATACTCGATTTTGGCCAAAGAAACTTCGTAACAGAATCGTCCTGAAGCAATAAAAGTCACTTACCCTTCTGCGAATCATGTTGAGCTCGTCCCGGTTGGTATTCATACCCCACAGCACACTGAAACGTTTAAAGGCAGGTCGGTTTACCCATATGTACACTCATCAGGCCAGCTTGAAACGCTACAAATCCGTAGCCCATTGCAATAAACTCAAGCCAAACGCACAGCTTCAAAAACCTAGCTTTTCCGAAAATTTTCAAAAATATCATGCGACAAACATTGCTTTAATATGTGCCAAACATTAAAACAATCAGACTACAGCATGAACAAACATCTGGAGCGAATTTCAACTTATATGTACCTTATCGACACTTCCCTCTTGAACACCATACTTTCCTCCAAATCCTTTGCTGGCATCAACTTGCGACTGGTGTTTCGAAAGATCAGACTTGTAGCTCCAGTCTGTTGCGCACTGAAAAAAAAGCAAAACAAGTTTTTTCAAATTTAAACGCCGACGCCGAACGTTTAAATCATTGGAGCAATCGCTTGACCAACGCATTGTTGCACACCTTGTCAACTCGGTCTTTATCAACCCCATACTTCCCGCCGTAGCCTTTCGCAGCATCCATCTGAGAAGCGTGCGTGGCAAGCTTTTCTTTGTAGGAAGCATCAACGGCACTTTTGTCGACGCGATCTTTTTGAACTCCGAACTTGCCACCGTACCTACAAAAAAAAACTCCCGAGTGCTGAGAAGACAAGCTGCCATACGACACACACAAACCAACACCTGCACTGAGCGTCACCAACACATGCGTCATTTTATGAAGCAGTAAGCCACATTAGGTCCCGGAAATTTCCCATTGATATGACCGTTACTATGCAGACTCTGTCCTAGTTCAAGTTGGTATATATACAATACTTAGGTTTACAACGGGTAGGTTTGACGAATGATGATGCGTGAACTACAGGGTGGACCACAAGTCTCTACCCATCCACAAATCTTATATCCAGCGCATCTGTGTGCTGAACCTCGTTGTTGCTGCACAATATTTTGTGACGCCATGTTCTGTGAGACATTTTTCTCAATATATGAGGGGTTATTATTATTCCAAACGCCATGGTAACAACCGCCTTCCACTCATCATTAAATTGATAACATTGTTTACACAAAATATCCGACATTTTTTCTTATCTCCCACTTGCCCACAAGAAATACAAAAAGTAATAAGTAATTTGGATGCAAAAAAGCAGTACTTATAAATAACATTCCAATCAAATTCCTTAAACTTCCTCATTAATATAACCTCTTTTTACCATTAGGATAGTTGAAGACCAAATTAGAAAATCACTTGGTTATATTAAGTTCCCTGGAGAGACACAAACATGATATAAATGTGCTTGGGATAAGTTTATGTGCCACTGATTGTGATGCTACTGTTCTGTGAATGATCCAGGTTCGACAAAAAGCAAAACAATGCATAAGATATGTCTATGTCCAGCCTTGCTTCCATGACTGTTTTCACACTGCATTACACCGTATGTGGCATTTTGAGCTGCTCACATATTTTTCCCAAATACCATGGATGAATGAATATCCTTCACGTATCCCGAAGGATAGTTATCACAAGTGATCACAAGAGTTAAAGTTCGGACCTCTTGTGGGCCATTGCTGGGGGGAGGGTTACAGATTACAGAACCACAATCTATCCACTTGTCAGGAAAAATCTCATTAAGATAATCCTGCGCACTGAGGACATAATGAGCCTGTGATGAAAATTCTTGTTTAACATTCTTTCTTTCGCTCAAGTGGATACTCCACTTTGATTAGTTTTTCTTTAATTATTTTTGTGCTGTATTCTGATGTTTGACATTTCAGTTTGCGTAACTTTATTAGCTGCAGTAGTATCAGTAATGTGTCTTTTCATTGGTTTTGTTCATTGCTATTAGTTTGAGATTTACATTTAGAAAATGCTTGCAGACAGAGGTTTGATTTCTTTACAGAGTCAAATTTCCAACTTGTTGAAAATAAACCTCCCTTGTAATTCCAAGTTCATTGAGTTTCAGTATAAACCATTGCTGTAACATGTTTAGACATGACGTATTATTTTACTGGCTTGTCAAAGCTGTCTGATTATATATATTACCAGTATATATTTTCTTGGAAAAGCAAGAAAATAATCATTACACATGCATAACTAATTATAACATACGTATGGGCAAGGATTTATGGCCCACTCTTACTGTTTGACGACATCTGCACACAGAAAGCGGTTGAACTCTTACAAAAATTTACGCTGTTATCTGTTTTTCACAAACATGTCTCTATTGCTGGGTGACACAAGCCCATCAGCTACAACATAGAGCGCAGATAACAACACAGACAAAACAAACAAAATGGTTCTTTGAGGTTACGATATATCAAAATGTGTGGTATGCAGAGAAATATTTAACAAAGAAATTGGCAGGTTAAATGCAGCCCAAACAATTCAAAGTGCCATAATGAACACCTGATGAAAGCAGAAGTTTGAAGTTTTTCAAAACATATAGCCATGCAACACATACCCATATGATGCTTTTGGCCCTTCCTCAGCCTGTTTTGACTTGAATGCATGATCATCTTTCTGTACTCCACTTCGCAGCTTATCAACACTAGATCACACCAAAAAATAAAATAAAAATATTGCTTATGATAAATTGTTCACAAAACCATACAAAAAACAAACTGAAGGACTTAAACTAACAGCTTGTAATAATGGATAGTATATTGTTGTGGTTTACAATATACATAAAGCATCTAATGCTATCGATGCAGCAAAAGCAAAAATGCAGAGGTCTATGGACTGACATCTTGTAACAGCATACCAGTTTTGTGAGCAACAGTTCATTATCAGCATGCACCATGCTATCCCTTGTCTTTAGTTTTTATAGACTCATGAACCAATTTTTCTACAAAAACAAATTCAACGAATTCCCAAGGTTATACTAAAGACCAAAAAAACTTGAGGCACCAGTTGAGGAGTTTGCTAGTAAAACGGGCAGAAATAAGTATTTCGTTTTCAATGTGTTTAAAATCATGATCAAGACAATTTTTGCTACAAGCAAACTGAACTTGAAAAAAAAGTGTTTTAAACATTTGGTTGTGACTTAATAATGTACAGTAATGGCAAAAACATATGTAAGGAAATATCACTTTTTCTGACAACTTAGAGTAGCAGTCGGCAAACTGTGGGCCTTGGCCCAAATGTGAGCCTTTTAATACTTTTTATTGGCCCACGCAACACTTTTTGTTATGGGCCATGTGGTACGTAAGAGCTAGAGTCCTGTGCTGGTTGCATGTTCTAAAACAAAGGTGCTGTAACAACTATGGAACATTGATTGATTGATGTTAACAAAGCATTTTCTGTTCATTGTACAGTTTATGACATTAACATAGACTTGCATGTAACAGTCAACTGAATACAGCACAAGTTTCAAGTCTGGCCTTCAAAAATCAACATGGCTTTTAATCACAACTGAAAGGGTGGTTTGGGCCACCATAACAAAAGTTTGCTAATTGTTGCCTTAGGGAATATAAAAAGCCAGTAAGCTAATACCAAGAGCTCACAAAATATGAGCCAAAACGAGAGCCAGGTTACTATCAAGTTTCAAGGACTTTACACAGTTACTAAGTCTCACTTGTCAAGAATGGACACAGAAGTAATGCTAGCTGAAGTGTGTTCCAATTCTCGACCAGTGAAACAGAAAATTCCAAAACTACAGTTCCATGACTAGTTGTAGTTTAACATGCTCATGACTCTTAACACAGATTATTCAAGCAGTGAGTAACAATTATGAAATTTCACTGAAAATCGGTTTAAACTTGGTATTTAGCACATATTACTGCTTTAGCTGTCTTCAATAATAGAACACCTGTTAATTTGTTGAAAACAAGTACAATCTTTTAGCAATGGAATCAGAACTTGTTAAATGCTAAAGCAGAGGTCATCTTCCTTTTTGAAATTGAGAGCTACTTTTTGAGAGCTGATTAATGCAAGTGACCACCAATTTGGTACACATTTCTGAAATAAAAAAATTGTAAATTTACCTTTAATTGTGTTGAATTATTGATATTTCATAATATTGATATATGTGATGAAGGCACTGATTAGTTAGTGCATTATTCAAATACGTTACACATGCACTTATAATGTACAGGTTGGTAAGCACCTTATGTGTTCCACTCGACCAGAACCTTCTACAGTTTTGGAGCCCCATCTTTGTTCCTTTTCGCTAACTTCATTCTAAATAAAAAACAAAAAAATCACGCAATGAAGTACGAGACACTGGTCATTTACAGTCTATTCACAGACTTAACACCTTGAGAGCCAGTCTACGAATATATCGTACCTGGATTTTGGCCTAAAACCAGCAGTTTTTGGTTGCCTTACCAATGCCATAGCTCCTCCCCCGATTACACTAGAGAGCTGTTCAAACCTTCAAAAGATTTGGCAAGTCTTCTAGTCTGCAATCAAAAAAAAATTTTTGGTTGGGGGGTGCGGATTTTTTGGGAGTGACACCATAAGTGAAGTAGTTTTTGGGCTATTTCAGCTCATGTTACCTGGCCTAGGGCCTAACCGCTAGGCCAAAGTGTTTCGCTGCGGTTTTCGTTGGAAACTAGGCTCGAGTCCAAGTCTTTTGAGCTGTTGATCAACTTTCTACCATTTCTGTTTCAAACGTTATGATCTAAAGTAAACAAATTAATTAATTATCTAATTAACGAATTAATCAAATATTTTGTTCACTTTAGATCATAACTTTTGAACCCAAAACCTTAGCAGGTCATCCGAAGTATCATAAGACTCGGATTGCAGCCTAGTTTCCAACAAAAACTTCAGAGAAATACTACCATCTAACGATTTGGGCCTAGGTCCAGGTGAAGTTGGCCAAGGTAGTCTAAAAGTCCTCCACTTATGACATCACTCACATAGAAATTCACACCCCCCAACCAAAAATTTTTTTCGAGTGCAAACTAGAAGACTTGCTATGTCTACTCAGCCTTTGAACAGCTCTCTACCACCTTCGGTGCCAGAGTTATGCACACACAAAGCCACGTGTGATCCGGTTATTCTGGCAGGAAAATCCCCGAAAGTGGCTGGACGCGAAAGTGTTAAGAGAATATAATGGTAGTTTAATACCATGATCACCACGGTAGTCTCATGTTATAAATCAGCTAGCAATATAATGCACTTGTATATGTCATTACACGTTATATATTTAGGCATGTATAACCACAGCACACAAACCAAGAGACTTGCTTCTGTTTGCTTCAAGATCATACATTTCCTGAAAATCAGTGGCAGAAATTTAATGAGTGAAGATAAAATGAGCAAAAATCATTTTTCAAAGTAAAGGCCTAGATGTTGTAATGCAACTCATCTGTAATATTGGAGGTGTTAATCTAGTGCAATGATTCCTACCTCTTTTCCTACTAACAGCTCTCTGGATTCATAATTATTTCTAGTGCAGATTGCCGCCACCAAATTATCTTCAAGAAAATGCAATATCTTGAAAAGCTGATGTGATAGAAAACCACTGATTTCAGATTTAGAATTGCCAGTGTGAAGTCGACCTTGTAGTGCACTGTTACCTAAAGCTAGGGCTGTTGAGTTGAATTTTCAGTCAGTGGAGTCAGAATTATAGTCTGAAATGTCCTGAAACAAAACTGCACATATTTTAGATTAATTTGCAATTTTATAATACTAATATATTTGGAGAATAATATGATCACTGGTGTAAATGACTCAATGGTGAATGTTCGTTGACATCTCCATAAGTTCACACTTCATGTTACAAGTGGCAAGTTCAGTTACAAAAGAGCTGCACAAAGCTTTTCTATTGCAAAGCAAATTAAAGCAATAAAATCTTCACAATTTTGACCAGCAAATTGGTGATTCCAAATTCATACAAGCATATTAACACATCAAGCGCTGGTTGTCTGGAAACTTGCCCAACCACAGACTGCCGGCTTACAATATATTCGTGGACCGGTGCATGATATAATCGTACTTCACTTCAAATGCCAACCGTTGAGCTCCAAGTTGCATGTTTTCCTCTATAAAGTACGAACATTTTGTAGAAGTCTCCAGTAACCAGAAACATATATTTATAATGTTATTTGACGTACGGTGTGGTCAGGAGAGCATTTCAAAGCAACCACGGTATATTTTGCCTGCAGTCATGGCGGTTTTGACTGCAGTCACGCACATGTTTCGCAGAGTGCAGAAATAAGATCGGCCTGCTATAACCATGTGGCTGATTGTCTTGTCACATTGCATTTCACTGGGAGCTGTTTCTAATGTAATGTAGATAAACAATCACTCAGAAACTATCTTACTGAGTTAAAACCTATCATGTACAGATTTGATGATTTTTACTTGAGCATAAATATTTTTTTCAGCAGCAAGTAAATGCTTCAGCTGTCTTTTCGACGCTGCTTCACAAACATTCGTTCTTGGCAGATTTCAAATGACCCGTCAGTGTAAAGCATTTGTGAACACATGCCAGTGTGATGTGGATAAAAAATTAGTGTAAGGTAGAATATCATGCAAAAAGTTGACAGTTTTAGCTGCTGCAAAATTGTTTTATTTTCAATTGCAAGTAACTGCTGGAGCCGTCTGTTCGGCTGCTTCAAAAACATTTGCACTTGGCAATTAGCCCTACTTCACAAACATTCACACTTGGCAATGCGCGCTGCTTCACAAACATTCGCACTTGACATTCTTCAAACGGCCCGTTAGCGCAAAGTCTTTGTGAGTCAGGAAGGGCATTGCGAAGAATAACACCCATTCATTTGCGAAACAGCAATAATTCAGTGATCGCATGTGATCTTTCCACTGCTTGCCAACAATACATATCAATGAAGATTTAGAATTAAACAGAGAACAATAATGGTTGCTGCCAACAATAGCTCGCATTGCACCCTTGCCGCTTGTCTTTTCCCATCACAACAACGCCAAGCACCTGAACATGCGTGCATAACTTTTTCAAAAATCTCAAACCATATTTACAACCAGCTGATAAAAATGTAGTATTTTCCTCTTGTTTCATGCACTACCATCTTGACATGCGGCTGCTACAAGGTAATCACAACATATTCTGTGATATTCACATTTTTTTCTGCAACAACAACAGCTGCAGAAGCATTACTTTTCAGTATCCAAGAGCTGACAATTGTCGAATGCTCAGGCCACGTGCAAACAAAATTTTGCGTTGTTTTTTGTGCAAAGAAAATTTTGTGTGGCTTTTTCAAGCAAAAATAAAATTTTGCAAGTTTTTTGTTGTACAATGTGTGTAATAATGTTTTTTCGTAGTTCAGTTAGTGCAACGAAAAATATCTACGAAGGTTTTACGTATCAAAACGAAATAGTGCTGTAAATTTTAGTCAAATCGAACCTAAACTGAGTTATTTAGCGATAGTCAAGGCACAGCTGAACGGCGAACACATGTGCGTTTTCGGACAGAGTTGAAAAGCAGAAATGCTGTCTAGGACCAGGTGATATAAAAACTGTTATATCTTTTCTTCTCTACAATTTTTTGATTTAAAACAAAGCCACGTGTGATCCGGCAAGATGCTTTGTAACAGCTGTAGCAACCGTTTCTGTGATTTTTACATTTTTCCCATTGTTGGAATAGGTACAATACACTTACTAAGTCAAAAATCAGCCAATCCACCCTTGTTTTCGGGTGTTTTTTCTCTACAAAAACAGTGGAAAAATTCATTGTTTTCAATTTCGTAAACTACACAATGTGACTGACGTTTTTGTGCAGAAGTTGTGTTTCTATCATGCATGGTTTTCCATTCAGAGCCTTTTTAAAACAACGCGTTGGCCAATCAAGCGTCAGCGCGAAAACCATACTAGCGTTCTAGCATCAGACAGCAGCCACAAATATATCGTGGACCGGTGGTTGATGTGTTAATAAAAAAACAGCTTTTACCTTATTTACTCTTAGTGTAATTCACTTGCTCATTCAACTGCTAATTTTGTGCGCTAACCATAAACAGTGTGGAAATCAAAAACACATGTGAGAATAGTCATGCATGAGGTAAAGCAAAGCATGTGTTGTGAATTCCACATTGTTTATAGTTAGCATGCAAGATATAAAATGGAATAAACACATTTAACTGTGCTACGAGCAACTATATAAGATGCAGAAAAAGCAACTCAAGTTGCTTCTTTTTTTCACCAAAAGTGATAGTACTGTTAAATTTTTGGAATCAGCCATTTGAGCACTTTCAAAATAAAGACATGCTTCATTATTGTAAAAAATTTTTTTTTTAAATTTTAGTTTTCAACATGTTAAGAAACATCTAAGGAGATGTATGGTCCTATTTGTTTTCTTGTAAAATCAATAAACTGGATTTGTTACTTACATAAAACCATGTAATCATTATAGTAAAATCATCATGCAGATTCAAATACTGATTTTTGAATTTGTGGCTATTGGCTATTGCTAGTAAATTACTACTCTGCTTTGAGTACTCACTTTTTAGAAACATTAAAGAGTACAGGCATGTGGACATGGCTATACCATTTACCATGGTAAAAAACTTGAAATGATTATTACATATAGAGCAGTTGGAGTTGTGGTGCTAAAAAAAGAGTTGGGGTTGAACGCTTTTGGTATTTACTACACAGCCCATCTATGCCAATGCCAAAATGTTGTTGACTAGTACAGATGAATCAGTTTAATCACATAGCCATGCCCAAGCTTTATGTATTTAACCAGAATATGCAATCATTTGTACCAGACAAATACAAACAAGTTTGCCGTCACACTCTTACTTCTGTCTATATGCTTGCTACCTAACACAGTTGATATGCGTCTGGTAGCTTGACACCGAGCATAAAGATTTTTAGAACTGTGGGATATAGAAGTTTTTCTAGATGTTCTAAGTATACCTTGGTCCTGATATGTAACCTCTGAAATCCTGCAGTGCTTAGCCAACCAACAGTCATCAACTTAAACATAAATGCAAGGCCATGCATCGCATGTTATCTTTAATACGCTCACTGTGTGTGTGATATAATAATCCTCTGCATCATTCTTGGAACGTTTACTGAACTTGTGGCCATTAACACTTTAGCGTCTGCTAGGATTCGGGGATTTTCAGAAAAAAAAGCCTTAACGCATGTGGCTTTGTGTGGGAATTTCTCCGGTATGCTCTACAGACCTGGTAAAAGTCTCAAAAGACGCGGCAAGCCTTTTGCTTTGAAACATTAATCAACTGAAATTCTTTTCAACAGGGTAAACATTTAAAGCAAAAATGCCACACTAACTAAACAGTGGGCAAAATTTAGAACTTATATGCATATTAAATGTGGAACAAGCAAAATTCATAAATGCTAGTACGCCTTATGTCTTGAAACATGTGATCAGAAGACTCTCACAACCATGTGAAGTCAGTGTGGCCAGCATGATATCACAAACACTACAGGGTTCTGTTTTGATTGACACATATAAAGACCAGCAAAGTATTCTGGGATCCATTCCAAGTTTCAGTAGTACATGCTTTATAAAATTCTGGTGGGCCAGCTCCAGTAATCCCTTGGTATTGTTTCCCATGCCACATATATTTATATTACAGGCCAAATTTGGCACACAGGCTGGAGTTCAATACCTACAATATACAAGGTTTCAATACAAACATCTTAAAATACCAGCACCTACCACACATAGCTTACCACAAAATCTGCATCAGTTTCCCAGTCATCATCATCATCTGCAGCAACATTAGGTCTAGAAATATCAGCTTTTGTGTTACCAACTGCTGCTCGCCACATTTTTAATGAATTCTACAACAACACCTATGTCTAAAAATTTCAGAAGCTTGTTATGGCAGTACTTGCTTAGACCTATTATGTTAACCACATCATCCAAACTAATCGTAAATGCAAAATACACTAGGAGACATGGCAAATACCATGTTCATGCTGGAACTCACATTATTTTTAAAAAGTTTACTCAATATTCAGAATACTACCAATAAAATTGATTGCTTTAGGTCACCAAAGAATCTGGAAAATAATAAATGAAACCAGTATAACCAAATTTCATTGACAAACCTTTGGTACAATGCAATACATTTTACTTAACAGTGGTGACTCAAACTTACACACAGACAGATTCTTAAACATATCTATGACTTCCAAGCACTTTCTTGTTTCATACCATCATGTCATTAGTATATTAGTAAAAAGAGTTACAAAAACTGCCATCGTAAAATAATGTGCACACACATCTTTAGCAAATCTTAATTGAATCATGCAGACTTCAATCATTTACAATCACTGCACAGTAGCAGATTTTTGTATCTGCTTGCTTTTTTATTAAGTACCAAGACGAGCTAAGGGAATTAATTGAATTTACATAATAATCCCCTAACATTTTGGCATTTAATTAACAAAAAAATGATGAAGGTTCTACATAGCAATAGCAATTTTGGAATGTATAAAGAATTCTAATGCATAAAAAAGTTTTTAGGAGCTATGAGAAAATACGTTGTTTGAAAGTAATTAGGTTTCCTTGAAGAATGGCAAAACAGCTGACAGTCAACATGTTCAAAAGAGCATCTCAACTATGATCACAGAGCAGCTCAACTTTGTTTAACCAAAATGCTTGACTAGGCCAAACAGCATGTTAGTACCACATGTAAGTTGCATTTTTTTGTTTGCAGTAAACTCAAATTTAGTTCCTGAATGTGTTTGAATCCATACTGTCATGATAATGACTGTTTGGTGCCTCTACTCCAGTGGTTCAACCTTTTTGCTGAAGGGACCAAAATCCAGATTTACAATTTTGTAAGAGAGCAGCACTAAAAAAATTTTAACACAAGTAAATTGACACATTTTGTTTAATTGCAGAATGAGTCTGTTACACGAAATATTAGAGGTCTTATTAACACTTTGAGAGCCAGCCTACAATGTATTCGTACTTCGATTTTGGCCTAAAAGCAGTTTTCGGTTGCCTTACCAACGCCCTAGCTCCTCCACCGATTGGATTAGAGAGCTGTTCAATGGCTCAAACGGATCGGCCAGTCTAGTAGATTGCACTCGAAAAAAATTGTTTGGTTGGGGGGTGCGGGTTGTTTGTGAGTGACGTCATAAGTGAAGTAGTTTTAGGGTCATTTGGCTCATGTTGCCTGGCCTAGGGCCCAACCGCTAGGCCAAAGTGTTTCGCTGAAGTTTTTATTGGAAACTAGACTCGAGTCCGAGACTTTTGAGCCTTTGATTGACTTTCTAGCGTTTCTGATTCAAAAGTTATGATCTAAAATAAACAAATTAATTAATTAGCTAATTAGTCAAATATTTTTACTAACTTACATCACAACTTTTGAACCCGAAACCCCAGCA
>JGI24022J15233_10003751_pt1 | contig 15303 bp, 5 predicted proteins | sample Ectturendosymbi2_FD_15233 | JGI IMG/M metagenome (IMG submission 15233)
CAACACATTTTTCCAGAGGGGGCAAAAAAATTTTAGAGGGGCTTCGCCTCTCCTAGTTACAGGCCTGGTGCAAAGCTGTGACCGCGAGGCCCCCGACACGCTTAGCCCAAGTGCGCAGTTCGCTCCTTTGCCTGCAGAGGTAGGTTGCGAAACTTGCTAGGAAATCGTATTCTTCGTCTTTATTGCATAACAATAAAACGGCAATAAATCTCCAAATGTTCACTTCAAGTTACGGTAGTAGGCGTTTGGGCGCATGTGACCAGGGCTCCCACTGAGGGGTTTTCTACACAGATCTGTTTTTTTAGTCGACCTGTGCATCTACGTTTAATTATAAAAAATCGCGTTAAATCTGTGTTTTTTGAAGTGAAAAACTCATCAGCAACTTTAATGTGTTCAATAATGTATAGATAACTTTACATTACAGTGCTATTACATGCGCACATCAGGTGAGAAAGTATGCATATCGGATGAAGCACAACGTGTTCAATTGCCTTCATATTCTCATATAAGATCAATGTCAGTGTTATATGCAGTGGTGTGTTTAAAGGGAAGGCAAGCGAGGCATTTGCCTCTGGCCCCCCTTTCCAACTGTAATGTGTAAATACCTTGCTTGCAAAGGGGCCCAAAGTAACTGTAATGCATCTAAGCACTTTTATTTCAAAGGGCCACATAACTTCACTGATTTCGAGTGCTTCATATTTCAATTTGGGGGATTGAAACTTTCTCTGGGGGCTAAGTGGATAGGGGACTGAATTTTGGGCCCCCTGTGACAACGTGGGCTCACCCCAATTGGGGGTATGGAGTGTGGCGGATACGGCTCTGAGCTCGCTACCGCATCCGTTATTTTTATCAAAAAGGAGCGGGGCTCCCGTTATTGCTACTGGCAAATTACCTTGCTCGCTATTTTAGTAGCTCGCTGCTGCCCAGCTCTGTCCTTAGCAACGTAGGCCTACTTCTAACGTCTCGTAGCAAGCGCTTGTTGAGTTCGCGTTGCAACCTCAACATGATACTGGAACATTGTAAAGACTGAGATATTCCGCCTAAAAGGACACCGCAAAATGTATTCATTGTATTACTGTGTATTTGTATTTTGCATTTTAGTTGCAACCCACACTAAGGATGAGAGTGACCTATACTACTGCAAAAATAATTTGCATTAACATTTAATAAGGATTCGAAGGCCATGCTTGCGATTCAAACGGATAAAAACACTACATTGAAAAACGATTTCGGATTTCTCGAAGTATGGAATGTGACCATTAGAGTCGCTATGAGAATATTAGATGGTCTTAAATTGGGAACAACGATTTCGAACTTCGGCTAAACGTTAAGTATGAACACCAGAGTCGCATTTAAGATCATCTTATCTGAGGTCATGTGACTTAAGGTTGTCATGAATGGAAAAGCCCCCTTTTAAGATTATCTTAAGTTTAGATATCCCTTTGCTTTTATCCAATGAAAATGCATGACAAAAATGATAAATACTTGGGCAGTCAATGCAGAAGCTCAGTTGAGCAGTGGGCATTCCAAGCTTAACACCTAGTACAGCAATGGGTATTCCAAGCTAGCAGTGGATATTCCAAGCTGTAATAGTCCAAGTGGGTATTCCAATGCACTAGACTACCGAAAGAGATTTATAGCCTAGTGGCTTGTTTTGCCCCTGATGCTCTATGATAATCCAGGTCACTCTCTCCTCCATTCCAAATGATTGCGGCAACCCTTAACTCGCCTTATAACCCCTATATATGTCATTGCAAAGTATCTATTATGCATGTGAAAGTAACTACGCATCGTTTAAAGTTATATTCATAAAACCATGAGTGAATAGAATTCTTTTGTGATAAACTGAGCGGGTCGAGTGTAACGGGCGGGTCTGATTTTCTTCATTGTAATTTCGGGCGCGCCTTGGCCAATCCGATTATTAACTAGTGCTCTTGGGGGATTGACCTAAAATGCAGACACCCTCACGTGTCTGTAACACGCTGCAGAAACTATGCGCTGCGGCTTCACACGTGCTGCGGTTACAAACACTATTTTTATTGAATTCAGTACAAATTTTGAATGAACTGCTCTGCAGGAACTGTCCTGATAAGATTCACTACTGCAGTCATTGTAATTTGAAAAGTTCTGTGTTAGTTCTCTTTGCAGTTACTGCAAATTATTAATTTCAAAACACCGGCTTCAGGCACTGGTTTTGAAAATACTGGCTTTTTGCCGGCCTCTGCTAAATCAGCAGTTAAGCACGACCAGGCTGGTGAAATACCAGCCATCTGGCAACCCTACATGTACGAGGTCATGCTAAATAATCCATAGTCATCAATAGCTTTTTGTACTTCTGCTAAATTTGCTTTCACTGATTTGCACTTGTCATCAAGTTTCCTTTTTATGGTTGACCTTAATGGTGGAATAGTATTAACTATGACATTTGGCACCAATTTAAATGCAAGTACTAACAAGTGATTGGAAGCCTTTTCCTTCGATTGCATGCAGTGGTCTAATGTCATGCACAACAAAATCACGTGCATCAACACACAACTTTTCTTTTAGTTGAGCAGAGATCTTACATTTAGGTTGAAAAAATCAACCAAGCTTCTGTTGCTGCAAAGAGCTTGATGATGATGATTGCATTGGTATGCTTTTGTTAATTTTAGCCTTGCATCTTTTGCTATGCTGCTGTAAATGAGTCGTTCTACTTTCTTGCCAAATCACATTTTATCAGTGAATTGCATGACACACATTTCACATGTCTTGTATAATATTGACTTTCACTGTCTTTGGAAGGTACAAGATGAAATTGATCCCATACCGCGCTTCTAGCATGTTTATTTTTTGAAAAATAACTTTGTCACTTTTATCAAGCGCTTGTATCATTGAAGAATCCATTACACTAATTGGTGTTGGCCAATCTCAACCAACAACTGACTGAACACACACAGACACATTAGACAGCTTTTGGAATGCTGGTTTCTTGCTTGGTGCAAAAATGACACCAACGTTACTTACGTGCCCGACAAGACAATAGATATAGGCGCTAAGTCGGTGCGACTCAAGTCACGACTGCGATGTGAACTGCTAAACAACCATGCGTAGTACATTACAGAACAGCATAAATGACATCATCCAGCATTAGATCTCTCAAGTTATCAAAAACATTTCGCTGGAAAAATCAAAATCTGAAAAAATTGAAGTGTTCAAAACGTTTTGGATCATTCAGATCCGGATCCGGCTCGAGAAAAAATGATATCCAATCCGGTTCCGGATCCAAACAATTCTCATAATCCTTCCGGATCGGACTCGAAAAATCCAGATCCTGAACAACACTGACTGACACGGGATTGCTATGACGAATTGAACTGAAGAGTTTAACCTAAAAACCTCGGATCCGACAAATCATGCGAGCGAAATCGTGACAACCCTTCTCACAGTTCCTGTACTTCGCTGATACGAGTAGCCTGTTAACATTTGCGCTCTCAACACTCAACGATACCTCGCAACAGTGCAGTACGGATTTTTGGACCTTTATATGCCTATGGCAGTGGTGCCACTGCTAGTGTTTTTCCATTAGATCTAGTGTGTTTTCATTTCATCTAGTGTTCTGGTGTTTTTTTATGGCTATCTACTAGAGTAGATAATCTAGTAGTAGTGTTTTTTTATGAGTGAGCTGAATGTAATTAATCGCACAGTTTTGTGTAATTGCGACTGTAATTGAGACCTTTTGATTGAAAGCAATTGTAATTTGCTAAAAATTCTTCCTAATTAAATCTTATATTAAGACAATAAATTAATTTGAATAAAATGTTATTGTTTGAATTAAAAACAGCTGCAAAGTCACTTGGTCATCTGTTAAAAGTTTCAGTGACCTGTACAAACAAACAAATACCAGCGTTGCTGCTATCTCCTGTTTTCTTTGTCTGGTTTCTAATAAGTTTGCACAGCGTCTATGGTTGGCATTGCAACGCATTTTCTAGGCATTTTCAATATGTGTGTTAGTTTGTTTTTGTAATCTAGTGTTTTTTGTGAATCTNCTAGTGTTTTTTTATCATGAAATTTAGTACTTTTCTGTAACAGAATTTCTTATAGAATTTTTCATCAATCGTAGATGATGCTTGTGAGGAATAATGTTCGTGGTTTGTAAAGAAAATTTGGTATGGTTAGATGTCACAAATGGTGCCCTGTGAAAGGCAGAGCTCCGTAAGTAAATAGTGGAGCTTGGTTGCGGAGGTTTGGTGTGTAACAAGAGTCGCTAAAACCGATATTTTGCATTGAGCAATGAGAGCTAAGCGGTAGTAAAAATAATTGTACTGCAGAAGGTGATATTACACTACGGTAAAAAATGTCTATTTTGAAGTTTGATAATTTTTGGTTATCTGAGTTTCACAACAACAGTTGGGGGACAAAAAAATATGTTTCAACGGTTGTGAATGTATTAAATTTTTAAACATTGCAAACTTCCACGCATTCCATGTTTGGGGGAAACGCATATTAAGTTGCAAAGATACAACATTTTTCCTTCACTTTTTTTTCTTTTTTTGCTTTTGCAACAACTTTTTTCCACTCCAGTTACGTCATCAAACCTCCGCAACCAAGCTCCGTTATTTACAGAGCTCTGCCTTTTACAGGGCACCGTCTATAATATAATCTTTTCAAATGAATTGTAATGATGCCTTTGGTCTCTCAGTGTTAGTGTTACTTTATAATATATCCAATATGATGAGCGTGAGTAACTGTGATGATGATAAAATATTTTGGCATGTTTTTACAATCATACCATGAAGGTCGTTTTATGCATTCTAATTCTTACCTGATGCAAGAAAAATTGTCCTGCTTGGACGCAGCTAGTGATCGCTACCCTACCTAGGGCCATTTTTTATGGAAGTGGCTATAGTTAAATCTGCTGCATGTGATATGGTTCAAATAAAATGCTGAGTTTGTCAGTTTGACGGCACTGTCATGCCGTGCAAATAGTTTTCGGATCAGCTCTCACCATGGCGCATTTCGGTTTGGTAGTAGTTTTTGTTCAGATTCATGGTTTAGGTGTAGGGGATAGGTTTTGATTTAGGGTTGAGGTTAAAGATTAGGGTTACGTAATTTTAGGTATATAGGGGATAGGTGTAGCTTTAGGATTTGGTTTAGCTGTTAGGCTTAGTATGTTTTTAACAAGTGTACTGCAGTCTATTGCAAACTTGTCATGCGTTACTATTTACTGTGACATTACAGGTGGCGGATCAATAAAAATAATCGTTCTCTGAAGACTGATGGATCTATGCCACTGCCTTTTTTATGACCTAAAAAACTTGACAATACAACTTTAATTTTCAGAAAATATAACTTTATATGACCAAACAAAAATTTCTGAGCTCTGGGTTTTTTTTCGTCATTTTTTGGTAATAGACCAAAATGTTTTTGAAATGACTGAAAAAAATTAAGTCATTTTGGTCAGAATGTCTAAAAATATAGGCTGAATGAATTATTGCTACTGAGTTTTAATACAACTGAGACAAATGACCAAACTATCTCAGTAACCAAAATCTCTCAGTGAAGAAAAACCCAAACTGAGCTAGAACATACAACTACTGTACAGGTCATTCTACGTCAATTGTCCCAGCCAGTCAACCCACCATCTCAGATTTTCCTCAAATTTAATAAGCAGATAAAACTTCTCATGCTGCTTCCAAAAAACTAAATTTTTTTGAAATAGGTTAAGGTTTCGCGAAGTTATGGACCATACGAATCGACTACTTTTTGTGGTCAATGAAGGATAACGACTAGCAAGAAAATCAACTAACTTTAAATCATTCTCACTGTGATCATTTATCTGTTGCAAAAACTTGACAAAAAGTTCTCAAGTATTTTTTCTTGACTTGTGAAGAAAAATGTAAAAAAATCCATGTGCTTACCCTAATTTTGGCTTTAAGAAAATGTGTGGTCATCAAAATCACTCATGTATGACAAATTTTGAATGATGAAAAGTCGATGAGCACACATGCTATCGCCATATGCAATACATCATTTGAAAGCTCTCATTAAGGAGATTGTAGTGTCAAAATATCCTTATTGCTTGTTTTATACATTATCTCCAAAGGGATTTCAGAGGATTTCCCAAACTTTTTTGCCTTTTTTGGCCATGACTTTTGAACCAAAAATGTCAGAAAGCCAATCAAACCCTCTAAAGACTCATACTACAACCTGGTTTCCAATAAAATTTCGAGTCAAAAAATTGGCTCTTGGCATTGGCGCCCAGGGCCTGATAATCTTTTTGAAGTAGGCATAAACTTCTCCCATCATGATGTCACTAACAAAAAAACAAAATTCCAAAACTTTCCAATTTTTGTTTTCAAATTGAAACTACAAGACTTTCCACATCTTTTTGAGTGTTTGACGAGCTCTCCTGCTCAATTGGTAGGTGAGTTATGGCCTTCAGCTAATATGGCCAAGGTTACTTTTACCGGCCTTGATTTTTCATCAAAATTTAGGTTTTTGAACCATAATTTTAGATCCAGAAATGCTAAAAAGCTGATCAAGGGCTCTAATGACCTGAATTATAGCCTAGTCTCCAATAAAACTTTGAGCCGAAAAATTGGGTCATGGTTTAATGCCCAAGGCCAGGTGACCTCAGCCAAAATGCGTGAACCTACCCACATTATGACATCACCCAAAAAAATATCAAAGCCTTAACTTTTCCAATTTCAGAAAAAATATGAACTACAAGACTTACCGGATCTTCAGAGGGTTTGAACAGCTTGTTTACTCAATTGGCTGGTGAGTTATGGTTGTGCAAAGTTCAGCAAACATGTGGTGCATGTGTGACTGAAAGGGTTTAAGTGTAATTACATTGAAATCTAGGCAAAAACTTTGTGGGACATTTATTAAAAAGAATCATGATAAGCAATGAGGATATCTTGAGACTAAAATCTCTTCAGTGAGAGCTTTCAGATGATGTATTACACATGGCAATAGCATGTGTGCTCATTGAGTTATTACCATTCAAAATTTACGTCGCACATGAGTGATTTTGATGACTACCCATTTTCTTCACCCAAAATTGGGGTAAGCACATGGATTTATTGAAACTTTTCATCACAAGTGAAAATAAGGTACTTGAGATGACCTTTTGTCAAGTTTCTACAACAATTAAATGATTACAGTGAGAATGATTTAGTTTTAAAGTTAATCATGATTTTCTTACTAGTCGTTATGCTTCAGTGACCAGAAAAAGTAGTCATTTTGTATGGTCCATAACTTCATGAAACTTTACCAATTTCAAAAAACTTTAGTCTTTTGAAATCAGCATAAGAAGTTCTACCTACTTATGAGATTTGAGGAAAATCTGAGATGGTGGGTTGACTTTTCCATTTTTTGCTTCATTTGACATAGAATGACCCATACAAAAAAGCATCATCAGCAAAAATAGACATAAGAGATGGTAGCCCATGGTTTGTTGAAAGAAGTTGCTGCAGAACCACCCATCTTATTTCAAAACTTACTCCACCACCTCTCATGACGTGGTTCGAACAAAGTGGACCGTGGTCAGTTTGTCACTCAAGTGGCGTCTTGGTAGCGAAGCAGATACATTTCAGATCTTATGTGCTAATGGTTTTCGGTTCGCCTCTCACCTAAGTGGTGACATACGTTTTTGTAGTAGTGACTGGTAGTGGTTACACATCTCAATTCATGAGACTAGGCTAGTTTTCCTTTATTTTTTTAAAACTTTCCAAACTTTTGCTTTAGGGATTAGCATTAGGTTAGCGTTTCATTAGCTTAGCATTAGGTTAGTGTTAGGGCTACAGTGAAGTTTTAGGTTTACCTTTGCTTATGCATTTACTATGTTTCTGCCAAGCCTATTGCATTCTCATTGTGTGTTTCTATCACGTTACAAGAGGTGGCCAAATAGGTTTCAAGGTCAAAGATCCACAAGCGGTTTTTGTTCAAACCTCACCAAAATAAACTGCTCAAAACATGAGCAGAACATATAGTTTGGTTTAAGCAAATTGAAAGCATATATGGGCATTGGTTTGTTTTTTTTGGGGCAGCAAGAACATGCATTTTAGGCAGTGCATTACATTTCATCCAAATAACGAATCTAGTGAAGAATACCACATGACGTCACAGTGACATCATGCTTAATTGATGACATCACATGCCAAATTCCGTGGCGATAGCATCCCGGGAAAAGAAGATATCATCATCAGATAATCAACGGAAATGACCATTCTATAAACCGAGAGCAAAACTTACACGCCATACTGCACTTAAAGCATATTGTTTTTTTGCTGGTGCAGATCAACCATTTAAAGTGTAAAAAAGCATGAAGCAGAAGGATTTCACAACAAAACTGCTAAAAAGAGTTGGTTTCATAATGCTTGTGTTAGAAACAGACCTATACTGCACAGAATAGTTCAGCTTTTCCACAACAACTAAAAACAACAGCTATGGGTATGACATTCAAACAATTGCCTATAATCATATTCCCCATAATCCACTGTGCTATGCTTACAGCTGACTAGAGCAAACAGACTATGTCGGGGGACATCAGAGATGATCACAGAACAAGAGTGCCAGAGTGGACTTCTGGTTTTTGCATTTTATGCTGGAGCAGGAGCCGAAGTCAAAGATTCATGTTTTACCAAGAGTTGGTTCCGGAAGCAACACTAAGGCCTGTCCAAGATCCAACCAAAAGTTTTAAAAGAGCTATTAAAATTTCAGTACCGATTGATATTCCACCGTATTCTGGCGTTCAAATCATATGAAATGAACTGCATTTGATTGCATATCATGTAAGCTGCATTGATTGCTAGCGAAATTATTTTCAAAGTAAATTAGCACTTGCAACTAAAAGCAAATATTAAAATCATCTCACAAACCATGGCCCAGGATAAACAATTTGCATTTTTTCTTGCATGATATTATCCCTTATTAGCACCTAGACTGATTGGCTCTCACAAGAATTTTTTCCAGAGAGGAGAATAGTGGATTTTTCTAGTGGGTGGCAAAAGGATTTTTTCTAGGGGGGCAGTGGTGGTAAAATTTAAATTTATCAACTTGAAAGTAAGAGAAAAAAATTTATACTGAAAAGTTTATAAGAAAACATTAAATTTCAAAATCCATGTGGGGGCTTGCCTCACCTGCACCCTCTTTTAACACCCATGGCCTGATTGCTGGACGTAAACCTTTGCAGTTTTGTTTTGATCAAAGTCTGCTTTCCACACGCTCAAAAGTGCGATGAAATAGCATGACATTTATCTAATTGAAAGCATTCCATTTCTCAGTAAAAGTGGTTTGTGTCCTGCTGATTGGTCTGCTGTTTATTTGGTGTCAATTAAATGAATAGGTAAAGAAGCAACTTCGTATTTAAGAAAATGTATGTAATTTTTCAATGATAGATATATGATGCAAGTCTGTTTAAGCGTGACCCAACATATCAAAATGTTGTTGTGCATTTCAAGGTGTCAGGACGCTAGCGAATATGGGAATTCGACCTGACAAATGTACTGAACAGCTTTGGGCTAGATTGTTTACTTTGAATTTTGTTGATATCAATGACCGATGTGAAACTCTAAAATATATAAACACACAGTCAAAATAAGGAGGAAAAGGGTTACGCCTGAAAAATACCAAGAAAAACAACAAAGAAATGTCGAATCAGTGTTGTTCAATTCAGGGACATGCAGAGGTCTGATGATGCCCGAGACAAAGACTTGAGTGTATGCCTCCCTAACAAATTCTAGCATTGAGAAATACAGGCAGAGCAAAACTACCTGCCCAGACCTTTGCCACATGCAAAAGGATTATGCCACAAAAACGTGTGAGTATTAAGAAGTGAGAATTAAGAAGAGAAAAAAATTGAACAAGTCTTGTACCACGTTACACAACAATAGCAAGTTTGGTTGGTGATATTCTTCACTAGAACCCAAATAACTTGGTACACATATGTTTTGCCAAAATTTGCAAGGTGCCCAAGTGGGTTCGGTTTGCAGAATGCAGCTTAGACCTAGCACCATAGTAGTTTCACCTGATATTTTGAGATTGTTGCAATGGTTTCCTTATTGAATTAGGTTGAAAATATGCAAAATATGACTTTGTGACCTAACATGAAAACTATGAATTTTATGACTTGATAACTTTAGTTATAGACATCATAGGCATGCAGTTTTTGTTTTAAAATTTGTTTCACAGCTTCTTGAAGCACAAAAAATATGACTTGCCCTACTGAATGGCCCTACTCGTGATCGCCTCAGAAGTTGTGAGGAAGTGGAACGTAGCACTACGTTGTAGCGTCATAGGCTATGCGATGCTCAAGATAGTTGATTAATGAGCAAAGTAACATTGCACAGGAGGAAAACAAAACGTGTATGCAGAAAGCATGAAACATTGGATGGCATTGGCAATAGCTATGCATTGAAGTAATGGCAAGTGGGTGGCAGTAATACTGTGCAGTTGTGCTAGCAGCGTTCCTTCTGACACAGCCAGGGACAAGTGCTCACTCCTTGGAGTCACCAGACATACCAACAAACTTATTTGTGAGGCAGCTCAAAAAAGGGACGGGGAATTTGCCATACACACCAGTGGTTTTGATTGCAACTGGTTAAAAGTGGCAATTGTTAAGGAAGTGATCACTTTTGCTGGTTTAGGCCAAGGGTTCCATTTCTGATTTAAGAAATCCATCAGAATCTTTGACCAATGTCCTACTGTTGCAACCACTCTGCTGGCATAGCGCTGTTCACCACGAACGGAATGTGCGCGAAGAGAAACACTATATATGCATGCCACGAACAAGCAATAATAGAGTGATTACGGCTTGTGATCTCTATTGTTGCTTGCTGCCTCAGTGCAAAGCTTTGCGCACTTGCCGCTCAGGTTTTCCGATCGCAACACTACCAGTACATATTGTCATTTTGATTAAGGGTTGATTGCTGCAGTGCACCAGAACCACTGTTTTACATTTTCAGATATTTTTGCTGTTTTAGTGAAAGGGCTTACATTCACTGTCATTAGTCTTTCATTTTCATCACGCTTAGTAGAGAAGAGAAATGGCCTATTTCAAAATGGACTCATGCAGCCTAGGGTATAGGAAAGAATTTTTAAAGATAAATTTGAACGAATCCAAGCTTAAAATTTTGGCAGTATCTATTTTGCCTCATAAGTCAAAAGCACTGCTGGAGCTATTTTGGCTATTTTGCTTAAAGTTTATCTGAACTTGATGGGTTGAAGTGGTTACATGGCAAGATAGAAATGCACGAACTGCTTAGTTGACTGTGACATCTGTAACAGCTCATTCCAATAGATGTGTTTTGTCATGGTTTCAGTGCTGGCAAGTTGTTAGTGGCTTCTTGTCTGCATTGCATGAACTGCAGGTTAAGTTAACCCTTATGGGTCATTCCATGTCTGATACACCCTTCAGAGATTAAACCCGGAAAGATTAAACATGCGTACATTAGTGGTCATGCAACAGGTGGAACTAAATGCAATTTAAGACATCATAGTTATTAACATCAGTCTTCAAGTAGTGTTGTAACTATGCTAATATGATTGTGACAATCACACAGTAACCTGAAAACTATACTTTAACACTTGGTGTCCTGCCGCTTTCAGGGATTTTCGCGCCAAACCAACCTGATCGCACATGACTTTGCACGCGTATAACTCAGGCACTGAAAGCGGTAGAGAGCTGTTCAAAGGCTCAAAAGATGCGGCAAGTCTTCTAGTCTGCACTCGAAAAAATTTTTTTTGGTTGGGGGTTGCAGATTTTTTGTGAGTTATGTCATAAGTAGAGGACTTTTAGGCCACCTTGGCCCACTTCACGTGGCCCTGGGCTTAAACCATTAGATGGTAGTATTTCGCTGAAGTTTTTATTAGAAACTAGGCTACAATCCGAGTCTTTTGATACTTTGGATGACCTGCTGGGATTTCGGGTTCAAAAGTTATGATCTAAAGCAATGGTGCACAACCTGTGGCTGTACAGCCACATGCATGCGGCCGTCCACATGTAAATTTAAATATAAGATTTGGCGGCCGTGCTTGTGTATATTGAAGCAAAACAAACGCAAGGCAAGAAAATCAGTCAACATAATGCATAACAATCTGGATGGTGATGTTTTTTTAAATAAATTCATTGAAACGTTTGATATTTTATTATACTTTTAGGCACAAATAAATGACATATACCGGATAAAATCTATTCATTAGTTAAACGTATCTCATAAATATGACTTGAAGTCATTGGTGGCCGTACTTCATATGAATAAAAGTTATGCGGCTGGCAATAGCAAAAGGTTGTACACCCCAGATCTAAAGTAATAAAAATATTTGACTAATTAGGTAATTAATTAATTTGTTTATTTTAGATTATAACTTTTGAACCAGAAATGCTAGAAAGTTGATAAAGGCTGAAAAGACTCAGACTGGAGCCTAGTTTCCAATAAAAACTTCAGCGAAATACTTCGGCCTAGCGGTTGGGCCTTAGGCCAGGTAACACGACCCAAAAATCACTTCACTTATGATGTCACTCACAAAAAATCCCCAACCCTCAACAAAAAATTTTTTTCGAGTGTAGACTAAAGACTGTCTGATCTGTTACAGCCCTTGAACAGCTCTCTAGCACAATCGGCCGAGGAGCAATGGCGTTGGTGAGGCAACTGAAAACTGCTGATTTTAGGCCAAAATCTTGGTACGATATATTCATAGACCGGCTCTCAAAGTGTTAATGAGTTCTGGAACTATGCATGATGGTGCTGCAAACTTCAGAAAAGAAGAGCAGATTTGTCGGCACAATATCGAACCCTAGCTGAAGTATGTTGTCACAGCGCTCACATTACATTTTAAAGGACAACAAGCATATATGACAACTAGTTCTGTAATTGCAGGTAAGCAATCACATGTCACTACACTGCTTTACTATAAACTGAGCTTACATCCTATCCATGTAAAGTCAAATTTATGCTAGTGACATGACAGGTTGTTACGAATGCAAAACAGTGTTCTGAAACATTCAGTTGCTTCACACCACAACTAAGAACTTTATGCCGAGTGAAAATCTTGGATAGATGACACACAAAAAGCTTTACCATCAATTGTATCCAAACTTGTGTCTATGCCATGAAGGTCAAAGCAGATTTCGTGCGATTTATCCTGTCCACTACTATTGAAACTTGGTGTGTGCATTTGTGACTGCACATTGCTAGAGGTGTAGTGCCAAGTTCTGCTTTTAAACTAAAAGTGTGGTGCCTGTATGACAACGCTGTCACATTTGCTGATGTTTGGTCCTTTCCAGTTCACAGTTAGTTCATCACTCATCTTTTGATTCGTTCTTGTTAGTAGAAGTTTTAGACCCACTGCTGACTTCATGAATTTTTAATAGCACACTGTTGATGCTCTCCATTATAGNCTCCAGTGGATAGTTGCGCAGTATGTGGGTTGTATGTTCCAGAACATGCTCTGCTCCCAAATAAAGATCAGACCTCGTGAACACACTTTGGTACACATCTTTGTCAGATGTACAATCACTAAGAGAATTTTGGCATCCATAGATGTTGACACACAAATTTCTGACCCCTTGTCAATGGTCTGGCACTACACATATTAGAACATGTCTAATGGTTGCATTTATACAACAACGACTGTCGGTCTACACCAGGAATATTGTTAGCACTCTTATGATGGGGTTAATAATACCCAACACACATTACTTTGATTGGTGTGGCATGGGCATAAGGTTAAACACTGTCAGAGTTAAATACTGAATGTCAGAGCGAACACCACAAACAGGGCAGCAGTGAAGTAACGAACCTGAGCTTTTGTAGCCTCTTCTTGATCACATTGCAAGTAAATTGCTATTGAGTTTCAGTTTTATCAAATCCAGCATGTCTTCCGGCCAACTGACAAATAGGCTACTTGGCATGACCGCTGCAACAACGCAGCATCAGTGCATGCTGCTATTGTGATCTGTATTGTGAAAGAGTATGCTTTGAGTAGAATGGCTCCACCTTTGGTAACCTATCATGATGAGGGTGTGTGCTTTGAATCAAATAGCTCAACTTCTGAAAGCTGAGTAATGTGACATGTACTCAAAGTTGATTCGTGCGAGCGCAAGTTTTTTATTAACTACTTAAAAATTTACAAAATTTGTAATGTTGCTGGCTGCTGTGAAAAATTTCCTGTGAGCATGTCAGATTTCCCTGGAATGACATCCTCATATTCTCCACTTTTTCTTGGCCTAGGTTTGATTTCTGATAAAGCCTGAATGTTTCTGGTATTTTTGTGGCAATGTGAACATAGAACAAAATCCTAAAGGTTATATGACATCAAAACTAAGCAACACGAAGTGTCTTTCATCTGAATTGCATCCAAAATTTCTAGTCTTCTCAATAACATTTTTATGTTTAGCGGTCGACACAAACTTCACCATGGAAACATCAATCTCACGTAATTTATGGGGCACCTGACAAGATAACCTCTGTTTTTTCGGTGCTCCGGCGTTTTTTCTGTTTTAGCGAGTATAGCTAGCGCAGTTAATTCAGTACCGCCAAATAAATCTATCTATCTATCTATGTTGCTTGCATGAAGGTAATGGACAGTGGCCAGAACATGCCCTGCGCTTACCAAAATTCTATTTGAAAAGCAGCTAAAAATCCCCACTCCATAGATAAAGTAGATACTGTAATAAGGGGTTGATTTTAACATGATATTTNAAAGAGTACCACAGTAAGTCATTCCAGGGCATGGTTTGGTTGTCATAAGAAGGCAGACACTGTACCCCTGAGCTATTCAAATGTTGCTAGTCAGCAGTGTATTTTATATCTAGTATAAATTAACAATGCTCCACCACTACTTTTGTACATCTTGCTTTCTGCTTAATACAGACCTATGAATGATAAATGATTTGTGTGATTTACAGTTGTGAAGGTGCTGGTGGAGAACGATATAAGCTGGTTTCCAATTAGTTTTTTTCTGTTCAAACAAGAAGTACATGTCACATTAATTTTTACACAAACAGTATGCAAAACATTAGGCTATTCATTAACACTTTGGCGTCTGGGTGGTTTTGGTGATTTTCGCAAAAAAACAACAGCAGTTTTCGGTTGCCTTACCAACGCCCTAGCTCCTCGGTTGATTGCGCTAGAGAGCTGTTCAACGGCTCAAACAGATCGACCAGTCTAGTAGATTGCACTTGAAAAAAAATTTTTGCCTGGGGGTGCGGGTTTTTTGTGAGTGACGTCATAAGTGGAGGACTTTTGGGCCACCTTGGCCCACTTTGCCTGGCCCTGGGCGCCAACCGTTAGGTGGTAGTATTTCGCTGAAGTTTTTACT
>JGI24022J15233_10003755_pt1 | contig 15298 bp, 8 predicted proteins | sample Ectturendosymbi2_FD_15233 | JGI IMG/M metagenome (IMG submission 15233)
ACAGAAACAAACAACAAACGAAAGTAATAACTGCTGGTCTCGCCTGAATGCTTCGCGGGCCGCACGAAATTCTTTTGTGGGCCGCATGTTCGTCACCCCTGGTTTAGAGTAACACACAAAGCGGATTGCTTTATGTCTTCGCAAATGATCTCACTGTTATCATTTGGCACGCACGCACTTTGTTTTTTCTATGCGACCAACGTGTAATCTAAGTTATGGTCTCTTCAACAGAAATTTAAAGTTTAATAATGAAAAGGTCGGTCTTGCGCAGTGTTCGCGTTACATGCCTTAAAACTATTACAGTCGAATTGCCCATTTAACATTACTGCATTGTACCGCACTATTGGACGAATGAATGAAGTGCAGCTGTGGTTCATGCACCCAGCTGATATGCATGCTTTGAACGGATGGTGAATGCAAGATAAAGAAGGCTACAAGTTTATCATAAAAAGCAATGAATAAGAAACAGTCAGTCGAAATCATTTCAGCTCAGTTTTCCAAAATGCATGTGGAGGTACAGCTTTGTTTTGCTATGTTAAACTTTCTGTAATCTTTCTACAGCTTAGCAGACATATTCACATTTTTTTTCGTCAGGTCCGCAGGCAAGGAAGAAAAATTTAAAACATTTCTCTTCTCCGAAACTTGGAATTTAGGAGAATGTGTAATACTTGTACGAATTTCGATAATTTTTTTGAGTTTTACTTATGTTTCCGCCCCGATATTATTTCCCCTGAATTTCAATTTCCTGCGACTCATGTTAGTTATTTTAATGTCGCTCCTAGCTTATTTGTTGGAGCATTACTTTCAGAAATTTCAAAGCAAGTTCGAGAAAGGGGTAAGGTCACCAGGCGCGTAGCCAGAAATTTTGATAGGGTGGGGGGCAAACAAGATTCAAGTCTCAACATTGAAATATTTAATGCCCCTTGTTTTTAAAAGCAATATCCATAAAATGTGTATTTCTCTGGCGCTTTTTTCTGAATAATTATATTCAGATTTAAGCCGGCAAATACAAAATCTATTTTCATTTAATTGACAAGTTCTAAAAGTTTTTTAGTAAAGTTCCAATCTTCTACTTTGGTTGAAAGCAACCATTTGCCCGTAATACTGTCTTGCAAAAACGTTTGTGAAAATCTCGATGCTATAAGTGCAAGGTCAGCAGTATGCTTTTCGCAGCCAATCTTGCAGTTGAGCAAGAAGTCATCGTGGCCGCTATTCAGATTGCGCTTCTGATATACACCAACACACGTTCAATCGAAGCTGAGCAGCAAGTTTGCTCAAAGACACCGATTCCTGTAGTAGGTCTAACAAAATTTGCGCACGTGTAAGATGTGGATCGTGTTCAAGTTTTGAGCGACTGGTTGACGTATGCAGCTGATAATGTAATGCAGTGTTTTCCAACCTCAGGGTTCCGCGAGTGTCTGCAAGGGGTTCTGCCGAAACAGAACGAAATTGCCTGGAACGAATTTTTTGATATTTTAAAATTGTAGTTATTTATTATTAACAAACAGCCAATTATGTCAGGCCGAGGCCTGAAGAGGTCATTGGCAACGCAGATGTTAACATAATAGACACACATACAAAACAATACAAACAGAAAACATGGTAGATGGTGAGGTTATATTAAAAAGGTGGGTGCTTTGACAAAAACAAACACGTCTGCTTAAACAGGCACAAGGACGGATTTTTAGATAGTTCAAGACGTCTAAAGAGAAGTATTTTTATTAGTTCCGTGCGATTTAGGGTAGAAAATTCAGTGTGGGGAAATATATTTTGTTCAACAAGAATCTTACAAACATTTGTGATCAGCATTTGGCGTGATGTATAGATGGAAGGACATTCAAGAAATATGTGAACTTCAGTTTTAATAGCACCACATTGACATATTTGATTGTAATGGCCATCTATCTTTAATTTACTATGTCCTAATCGAAGCATACACAAGATGGCAGTTGCGTTTGTATTGCAACCGTACAAATGCCAAGCATTAGTTTTTTTTGATAAGGAATAAATCTGATACTTTGGAGCAGAATCGGCGTGAACTTAAATTTAGAAGGGCAGTAGGGAGAGAATTCGAGAGTTTTGAGTCTTTATGGAAAAAAGAATTATGTAGGGAATGTGTTTCACAGGAGGGTAGCTGAACATTCATATCGAAACGTGAAGAGTAGTCGGAAAGATTTTTAAAAATTTGGGAGCAAGGGCGGATATGAAGGATGGGCATGCTCCAAAAAGGATGGTACGGAAGGCTTTAAGAATGTGAACCTGACGGCGGACAAACAATGGCGTAAGACCTAATTTTTTTAGAATAATTTCGTGGGATGTGGTCCTGAGACAACCGAGGATAAGCTTAGCTGCAGCCGTCTGAGTGCTTTCGAGGAGATTGGGTCAGTAGTCGTACAGTTATCAAATAATATCACCGTAATCAAGGATGGGCAAAACATTTGCACGATAAAGTACAAGAAGTCAATACCTGGGAAGAAAGTTCTTGATCTTTTTCAATGTGTTAATTATTGACATAGCTATGCGATGCAAAGTTGAGATATGTAAATGCCAAGTCAAAGACCGATGAAAAATAAGCCCTAGATGCTTGTGAGAAACAGTTTCAGTTAGTGCTTGGTTGCAGAATCGTAATGGAGGATGAAGAGATGGATTATTTGTAATGGTAAGAACTTGGGTTATTGCAGCATTAAAAGTAACACCCCACAAATCGGACCACATCTCCAACTGGCGTAAATCATTGGATAACGTATTATGTAAATCACGGGGTTTTTGGAAGAACATAATAGTATAGTTAGGACTGCCGTAAGTTATAAACAGAACCTGTCACGCCATGTTGACCCAATTTGAAAAGATGAGCAGAATGAAAAAAAAGGAACGAAATTTGCAAACACGGTTCTATCCGGTTTTCGCAATATAGACACTTGGATCATTGCGTGGGGTTCCATGAGCAACGCAAATATTTGCGGGAAGTTCCGCTGCAGCAAAAAGGTTTAAAAACACAGACGTAGTGGCTAGAGTCCCTCAACGCCTTTGAAAAATGTTTGGATTTTATGTCATTTAAACGCTATGAAATGCGATTAGCATTTTTGTACGTTTCTTGCACTAAACATGCTTACCAAAAACAATTAGGTTATTAGCTAGCTATTTGGAGTTAACAATATAATTCACAAATATGATATAGACAATATTGTAAACTGGGGAACGTTACAATGTCCTCTAATCAAGCTTGCATATGTTTGACCCACTCATTCTGCACCAAATGTGCATTTGCGAAAACGAAGCTGCAATTGATTATATCACCACGGCTCTGCACTAAAATTAAGAAATACTTCTCGCTGCAACTAAACAAAACGATTGGTTCGTTGATCTAGCCCAGTAGTTCCCAAGTATGGGTCGAAACCCAAACAAGGGTGGCAAAGGGTCAAAAAATGGATCGCGCCGAGGCGATCCAAACCGGAGTTGTGCATTTTCAGCGTTACACTGGCGATCGACAGAAATCCTTTCCCAGCAAATAATCATACACTAAGATCTTACAGAGTATATAATTTTTTCAACGTTACCACTGCTTGTCTGTGTCTGTCTGTAGCTTAGATACTTGAGAAAAGAGTAGATTGCTGACATTAAAAACGATTTAGCAACGTACTGTCAAAAATCATCCATGCAATCATTATTTTTTCATACGTTGTTTGAGGCTTTAAATCGCGAGGGTGTTCACCAAACGCGATTTGGGTCGCGCTCAAAAAAGGTTGGCAACCGCTAATTTAGTCATTTTTTCTTGCGTAAGCGGTTGAAGTGTTTTTCAAATCCATAACACAACCAATCGATTGGGACAAAATTCAGTTTAGTTTCATTTTAGTCACATGCGCTTTATCGAGAAAATAGATTGCAAGCTATTTGTACGTAAAGGCAGTGTCAAGGCCCTCAGCACTTACAAAGGCATCTTTCCTACTAACGTTAGGTTTTGCTGCTGACTCTTCCTGTGGTAGTTGAATGATTTCAAATTTAGTGTAAGATAGGCAACTACCTGTTAACATCAAATGAAAGTTGTAACACTTTCAGAGTATGTGCAGGTCGGACTACAAACAGTGTTACCACTCTATATTAATAATTTTCCCCTACAATAAGGATGAAAAATCCCTACATTTCCCTACACCGTCTGACACAAAAACGCAATCATCTTTAGTTACTGTACAAAACATCTGGCCTTGAAACACGACATACTGTATACGTTGCATAATTAAGAGTACAAGATCAAAATTACATGTGTAAAACAAGCATCATTACACTTACAGAAAGCACCACTGCAGAACCACATGTCAATTTTTTTCAAAAAAATTGTCTTAATGTCTTCTAAGATTAGCCAGCAGCTTTCGCAATAGCACAATCCTTGCAAATTTTCCAGCAGGGGCGGATCCAGCCCGTAAGTTTAGGGGGGAGGCGATTTCAGTAATATTTGGCAGTCAAGTCTCAGTTGGCAGTCAAGTGTCTTTCCGAATTGTACAATATCATGGTGAAAAAAGGTACTTTCGTAGGTTTTATGTGGGGCGATTGGGTCGATCGCCCCCCTCTGGATCCGCCCCTGATCTCCAGCTGGTTGCAATTCACAAGGAAAAAGTCCCATCAATGATAGCGCCGGCAACAGCTTCAGAATTTTCCAATTTTTCAAAATATGTTTTCCTTGCTTTGCCATGCAAATGCATAAGTCTTTGGTTGACTTCAAAGTCACCTGGAAAATGAAGGAGTATACCTTTTACAACTTTTTATCGTGTTTGCTCTTCGCAAGGAAGCAACTAAGCAAAAATTTAACAAAATATTGTAACAACAAAAGGCTTGAAAAAATGCAATGTATGAGTTTCATTCAAGAACCTTACTGTTGTTAAAACAACCTGTAGCTATCGCAAGCCATTAATGCCAAAAGCTTTTCGCTCTGCTGCTTGTACTTTGATGTGTTGTATAATAATTGTTTATTTCATCAATGCTGTTCAGTCTTTAGATCCTTAGGATCCTTAGAGGGATTTTTTGGGAAAATCGCCTAGTAGAATTGTTAAGTAGTTTTCGACACCCCAATTTAGCATTTTTAACCTACAGTCCCCAAATCTAGTGTAGGCCAACGCTTTCTTCTGCACTGTCCTAGTCTTTTTCATTAGGTCAATTATAAGAGAAAGTGCGATACCTGTTGTTTCATAGGCATTTCTGGTAGAGCGTAATAGGAGCTTATACAGCTTACTTCACTTACGTGATGCAATTTACTTTACTTGGCCTTGCTACGTAGCCCAACCTGCCATCTTGACGATGTTTGTGCCTCATCTATCATGTTTTTCAACTTCGCTTGCTTAGCCGAAATTGCCATAGTGGCATATTATAGTTATGCAGTAGGCACGAACATGGCTCTGAGTGATTTAATTTGCTTAATTGTCAATTTTCCCTACGTGTTTCGGTTATGCTTAGCGGTTTGTTTAGTTTCCAATATGAGAAAAACTTGTGCGTTGGGTTTTCACTAGTGAAACTTTTAAATAAAATCTTGTGCTGCAAATTTTCTAACTTGAACTAACCTTTTTCTTGAATGCATTAATCTCTGAGTGATTTTTTCGAAAATCAAAGAAATGTTTGAAATTTTAAGATAACGTTCAAAAGCTGATTTCATCTGTTGCATTTTTTGCTTTAACTTAGGGTTTTACTATAACAAAAGCCTGGGCTTTCATTAAAAAAGTAACTATACCAGCCAGAATTCACCAACCACCATACGCTTGTCTTACAGTAAAATGTTAAACACAATTCTTAAAGCAAATAAAATGACATAAATACACAAATTTTCAAAAGCCTATTTCATCAGACTCGTTGCAACAGAAAAACGCTTATACTGTTAGTGACAAACAGAGGTTGACTTAAACAATACCGTAAACCACCTCAGCTTGCTTCAGATTTTATATCCTTGTAGTAAAAAAGCAAAAGAAATTTTTGGTCGTAATAGTTGGTTTGAAATGCCAATTTCAAGGAAGCATATTTGCACAAAAGCCGATTAAGGATATTAATTTGAAGCTCAAACAATACACAAGTACTTTTTTGTTTGCAGAGTTTTAACAAATTAGATAAAAATAAAACATTCTCTTGGTCAACCACCAGCACTCACAGGCTATAAGTTAATGGTAGAGGATGACTGGTATATTAACTTCAATGAATCATTGATTTTTGTGCTAAGAAACTACGAAAATCATGTGTCAGTAATTTTAAGCCGTTGTGCTTCCGAACGTTTTTATTGGCAATGCCGACATATCCAGTTCAAACCGACAGTATGCCAAAATGCGCGGCTCTTTTGCAGACATGTTCATCATCGAGCTTATTGTGCAGAGATTTACATCGATCAGAAAAGAAATTGATGCAAGTTTTGCTTTAAAGAGTTCAAATTCCGAAATAATCCTTGTCGAAAAATCCGTACTTTCTTTAGCTTTATTGCGCGGGTAGTTTTTGTGTTTTAACCTTGCTTTTCAAACACTATTGCAACAAACGTGGTTGTTATACAAGCACTAACGCAAAAACAGTTGTGAAACACCTCGTGGAAGGTACATAGTCAATGTGATTAGACAACCACCGTGCATCAACATCAGTTGAGCGAAAAATAATCAATTCTATAATATGTACAGACCAAATTTGTTTTCGATATTGCGAGCGGATTGTCATTCAGAAATACAGTACTTAGAAAACATTTCATCATACCGAAATGGCTATGGATGCTCACAAATTATTTTAGGGACACGTGCCGCATAGGAATGTACTCTACTCCGACCAGTGGTGAACCAGGAATTTGGGGGCACGAGGCAAAAATTTTGAGTGGGGAACTTTAACAGAAGTAGGCACTTACGCTAATTGAAAAATTGCATGAACTATAAAACTTACATACATTGCATGATATGCATTGTGCATATCACATCCGTTTTCTTGGACTCTTCTTTCTTCGCTTTTGTGCTACAATAGCATGTTATCGATATAACTGAGGTAAATTTGCATAAAGATCACATGTGCAATACTACCTGCAAACATATTGTAGAGTTGCATATGCAAAAAGTAATGCATTGGTTGTAATAGATTCAAACTTGAGTGCATTTCATGCATTGCGATAAATCTGAATTGGCAAGAAAATCTACATCTTATTAATAAGCACAAACTTAATCGATACGTTAAAAAAGGTGCACCGCGGCATTTAAAATATGAGGTCCTGCAGCAAGTGGCTCATTTTCCTCACCAAAAATCCATCACTGACTCCGACCTGTTGGCAAAACATAAAATTTCTACTGTTCATGACAAAAATTTGCATTAGCTGCGCTGAATTCAGATAATTTGGAAACAGAGGTGAATACATTTACGTTTTATTTCACTGCATTTCACACCGTAAATACTTCTGAATAAGTTCCTTGAGTTGGTAAGGTATGCCTAGACTCTCTGTAAGACTCCATGTACTCTTTCATACAGACGCACATTATGTTTCAATATTCCAGTTGCGTTTCACCAGTGATGAGGTCGTCGAAGGTGTCTTCATTAGCTTAACGTGGTAATAAGCTCATCAAGATTATAAGAATCTTAACTGGTAGTTTGTTTTATTACTTCCAACTAATTGTCTCACATCTTCGTTGCGTTTAAGTGCGAACACCAGGTAACTGAGCAAAATCAATGTGTGCGACACGGTCGAAATTTAAGAATTCAATCTTCCAACAAGGCAGCGAAACAAGAAATTGCGTTTACAGATACCTTTAGGGCAGACTGCTTCATGCATACACGTATTGGTTGCGTGCAGCCTAAATTACTTTCAGTGTAGTCCAGACCAGTTGCTGTCGATAACGTGTTGTTATTAAAGCTTTGATAAAAATGCTAGAGTTGAGGTGACTTTATCGGCACAAACACTAAACAGATTCATATAGGTTAGAATCAAACCCCTGGGACACCAAAAACAACTTTTTACCAAGTAGTCTTGTTGAACACTCCTCGACATTTAGGTGATTTTCTTCTCATCGTTTAAGGTTGATGGCCGAATCGTAGTAGAATCTTGATAGAGCTAAATATTTGAGTGTGGTTGCTGTCTGCTTAGATGATCAGCACAGTGGCGAAGGAAGTGTTAGGTCACAAAATCGATCGTGGTTTTACCCATATCCGCAAAGAATTGGGTTTGACAGAGAAACTGTAGATCAAACTAAAATGTAACGGCCCTGGTGGCCCAGAGCCCTTTCCAATTTCAAGCAGAAAATTTTTGCTTTGCAGCAATTCGTGTTGTAGCGCCAAGAGAAAACATCTTTCCATCTTCTGAAGGCCAGCCTATGAGGTGTGGGGCAATGTAAGGTGGACATAGTGCACCGCTATTTATCGGACGTAACGCAACTGCTGGCATCCACCGCGGAGAGACAAAGTGTGGTGCAGAAATTTTCAATGGACATCAACCTACCAGGAACGACGGAGAAGGCCATTTCCTGCAACGTCCCTGCAGGCCACAGAAAAAAGAATAAGAAACAGTCGATTCAAACATGCACAAGATAGAGTGCTTGTACATACAGGACAAATGAGAACTAAAGATAAATTGCGTATAAGTAGAAAATAATTAATCAGGCAAATCAACGTTGTGCAACCCTAATCCTAGCTATTCCACACTACCATGTAGTCAGTCAACATGTGCAGGATGTGGTTTATCTTTAAGCCGCTTTTTGTATGCAAACGAAGAAAGGCCATATAGGAGTGCCAGATTTTAGTGCCAAGGTGCTTTAAAGACCTTTTCCCTCTTGTTGTTGAAGCTAGTTGCCAAAGATGTCCACCTCTTGCAGCATCACAAATTGCATGAGAATGGACCTGATTGACGTTTTCAAATTTCAGACATTTTTGAACATAAATCAGTATAAAGATGAGGAATGGGAACTGAAGCCCACATGGCTTGTAGGAACCAATGAAAAGTCAACATAAAACTGAGGAATGCTCATTCCTTGAAAACAATTTAAATAGTCCTGCCAATTGAGTTTTTCCTTGCAAATAATATAGTTTTCATATTTCTTGAAAAATCTTTTGTGTTCATGACTATACCATCGAGGCTCTTTTTGCCACTGTTCAGATTCTTTATTAGCGTAGATCAAACTTGAAATTCATCTGAAACTATGGTATACCACAGTGTTTACACTATTTCATTCGTAGGCTACACAACGGCTTGCTGGAAGCTTGTGGTGCGTTGAAAGACCTGTAACGTTTTGCTCCTGATATATATTGGTAGTACTCATCAAACGATGGTGGGAGAGGTCTTAGATTACACAACATGTGACTGCAGAAACTGCTAGAGTACTGCCGACATCTTGGTGCAAAACTTACTAATGTGTTCTTGGTCATCCTCCTCACTTGCAAAGGCATTTTTTCTCATGACTTCCTTTCTCGATGAGATTTTACTGGCAATAAACGAGTATTTGAACAAATTTGGTCAAAAGCTTTGCATTTGAATGTAGGTTTCGAACTTTCGAGTGATGCCCAACATTTGCAAATTTTTGCAAGTGGAAGGTATTTTCCTAGGAACTTGCGCATAAATGCCTTCTTTTTGTTTTTGTGTTACAATTATAAAATAAGTTCGTGCGACGAAACTCAGTTGTATGGGACGATAGGCATGTTGTTCACATTGAATCACATTATACTCTATAACCGTCGGTTAAAGCAATGAATCCAATTCGAGGAATTTGTGCGCTTCTCAGACAGTGGCTTTCCAGGATGATATGACTGAAATTTTGATTAAAAGTTACAAAAAAATTAAGTTTCAATTGTTTATCGAAACTTACACTAGTTATGAAATCGCCGCTGTCAGAAATTAACTTGGGTTTTCATGGAAGACAAGTGCTTGCTGACCTTGTAAGTCACTTTTGTCCACTAAACGTTCTATCATAGCAGATCATTGCGCTTAGCCATTTGCAGTGTAATAACGATAAGAAATCAGCCTAACAATGTTTCTGCGTCTTTGCTATCGGAAATGGTTATAACTATGCAGAATATTACTCTCGGGTGAGTAGAAGTTTCAACACGTCGCAAAATTTTACCGAATATGTAATTTTGCTTGAAATTTATAGAGTAACTTAATTTCAGGCTAAGGCCCTATAGTTTAAAGGTTGCTCTCAGGCCGCCAGTAAAACATAGGAATACTGAAAAAAATGTTTCAATCCCCGGGAGCAACACATTCTTTTCACTGTGACTAACAACACGTTTCGTGCCGTCCTCAGGGCATTGCAAATTTCAGGTGTTATTGGCAAATGTGTCGGGGTTGCAGCCAGGGCTGCGGAGCCTGGAGCTGGACATTTTGCCTGGAGCCGGAGCTCAAATTAAAAATCAAGAGCCGAAGTCGGGGCTCAATTTAAAAATTAAACCGGAGCCGGAGCTATGGCCATTTGAGAGGTAGCCTTCCCAGATACTAACAGTTTTGCCAAATAGACGTAGGTGTACTCTTTATAGCAAATTAAACGCGATTGTTACGAGTTACGACGCCAGACTGCAACAATGGATCTGCAAGCCTTTGATGTTTCTTTGGCTTAATCCAGCTATGTCCAACCCAAATGGCTTACTGAGCCAAAAATTAAGTCACTATCGTTACCAGGGCCGCACATTGAAGGACATATTAATGAGGGCCGCACATTGAATGACTTACTTGATCTTAGCAAACTAATTTAGCTTAAGCTAATGTATTGAAAGCATTCGAATCCTAACTGCAATGGTAACAGACGTGAGAAAGTGGCACTGAGGACCACCTGCATCAAAAGTGTCAAATTCAAGATTATCATAATAAGGACAAGTTGTCAATATGTAGGATTATTTTGCTACAGCGAAAACCTAAACTGGGCCGCACAAAACCTTCGCCTGGGCCGCGGGTTGGACATAGCTGGTTTGATCGTTAAGGCTGTGACATCGTAGCTGGCAGGGCAACAAGCAGCTCCCAAGCATCCTTTGTGTTGCTTTTGGCAATCTTCCAGTAACAGATTCTATTTGAATAAGAGTTGATGATGCCTACTTTGTAGGCAAAATATATACTCTGTAAGAGCTTAGTGTCTGATTCTTTGCTGGGAAAGGATTCCTTTCGATAGACAGTGTCTTTCAGTAACACCTCTAATATTTTGTGCAACAGATTTCGTTAGTGCAATAAAACAAAACATGTCAATTGGCTTTTGGTAAATTTTTTTGTGCTTCTCTCTGACAAAATCGTAGGTTTGGACTTAGCTCCATTCAGCAAAATGGTTGAAAACCACTTTTGTAGAAGTAAGAAAAACTTTAACTGCCACAACATCTTGCTTACTTGTCAGAACGATCAAACCGGGTGTGTAGTAGTGTAGCGATCTAAACAGAATTGTGTACTAACGAGTTGGTATATAATAAAATATCCATAGCTTTTGTAGATGTGCAATCGTGCTGTTAGCAGGGAGTATGATGAAGATATGATACCATTGCAGATTTAAGCATGAAATGCACGGCACGCCATTGTAAAGTAGGAATTTTTTATTAGAAACCATTATTAGACTTACTAGCAAGGCTTACTAGATTATTGGCAAAGTTCACCAGGAAATATTACGTTTACAGCTACAAGCAGTAGCATGACATGAAAGCTATAAATAATTATAATTGGTAGCCAACTAGCATTGCTTTGCATAGCAGTACATTATATCAAAGGGTATAAAAAATAAATGTAAACAAATGTGGGCTTTTCTTGGAGTTTTCATCTGTGGGAAAAATATGTTTTCAGCACTGTAATCAGTCTCATTTTCTCCTAAGCTTAACAGGTTAAAGTGTGCTTTATTTTGCGATTCATCCCTGCTTATTACGCGTACAAAAGATACGGAATCAGAAGTTTTCATCTATTTTTAAAAGTCAACGGTGAATTTCTTGCTAGAAGTCATACTATTTCTTTGATGAAAGGGCTTTTAAACACATCTTCGCATTTGTGGTAAGCCAAATGTGTGCATGTTTGAAAGAACACAAGGGAGAAGTAATCGACTCTGTGTTTAGCGCTTTTTGTATAGTTTTCCCGGGCAGCGCTATTAGCTGGAATCGCCAAGACTGCAACAGGCAAATCATGCAAGGAGTGCAAAATACTTGGTCAGTTGGGACTAGTCTATGTTTAAATGCTCGGACACAAACGTAGTTTTCCAAACAGCCATTTTCTTGATTCTGGTCATAAGAAATAACAAATGGCTCTCAGACATTGACGGCAAAACCAGCGATTGCCTTTCCAGAAATCGTTTAGATTACAGTTTCCTGAGTTACGTTTCTGCTAGTAACAGTTCTCTGAATCGTCTGAACATGTGATTGTTGTTTTTTCGGTTGATTTCCTCATGGTAAGAGCGCTGCTTGTAAAAAACTACCAGATTAAATAACTCAAAAAGGTTTGGTATATTCTCATAGTTTTGTGTACTTCATTTAATTCATTTTCCATTCAACTTGAGGCGCACCAGGACAATTAAAATTTTAATGTGTGAAAACGAATAGAAGCCGGAGCTGGAGCCGGAGCCATGAAAAAAGAGGGCTCCAGAGCCGGAGCCACACTCATGAAAACCAAGATCTCCGGAGTTGCGGCCGGCTCTATGTTCATGTAAAGAAGAGCTCTGGAACCAGAGCTGTGTCATTTTTACGGCGGCTGCGCAGCCCTGGTTGTAGCTAAAGACAATCAAGCAAGGGAGGTCATGCAAGTTTTCAACGCAGCTGGTGGGGAACTGCAATGGTAGAACCTTCCAGTAGCTGAAACAGCATACTTAGAAACTTTTCGTTTACATGAGCTGCTTTTATTTTAAAAGTTGGGAGCAAGTAAAAAAAATGATTCGCCAGTATATGTGGAAGGTGACAGACCTGGAGTAGATCGACTTTTTGAGGTGCAGTAACACTAAAAAAGGTAAATATAGACAAGACAGTATTTAATAACAAAGCGCATACAACTTTTTGCGATGCATATCTAAAGAAAAATGTCAATGAATTAGAATGTGAAGAATAGCTGTCACAAAATTATTGAGCCTCGGATAGAAGCAACGTTACAAAAATATTCATGGCACCATTTGATATGCCAGATCAATATTTACAGGCTGGGGGACCTTCCAATTATGCTCTGACGAAGAAGACAGCCTTGCCACAAAAGTGAGAAAAAAAGAATCAAAGCATATAAATTGTTAATACTGCATAACTCATTGTTGCACAGCCAGTGATGTTTCAGCACAGAACAAATCGCATACTCAAGCGCGGTTGGTTCTCGATCGTCAGAGGAAATCAAATAAGCCAGGAAGCGGTAAAATTGCTTGATTGCTTCCCTTGCCTGTTGGCGAGCTTATATGACAAGCTAGGTTTTATGCGACGATATTTGATTTAGTTGAAACTATCGTAACAAAATGTGCAACTTTGTCCTGAAGAGCAGAGCAACAGCACATCCATTCGCTTTGCCTTCCACTTAGACTCATATCCAATACTTTCGCATTTTTCTTTGCATTAGGTAAGAAGTGGAAAGAGATGACAGTTGAAGACAAAAAGCCGTACATCACAGAAGCCGAAACTCTTCGGATGAAACATATGAAGGAACACCCAGACTACAAGTACCGCCCTCGAAGGAAACAAAAGGTTTGTCGTTTCTTGAAAAAAATCTATTTTGCATCTTGGACTCTCAACTGAAATTAAACATTTCACTGCTTTTCTGACACATATTACGATAGTGTTAATGAATTATTTTGCCCGAAACATCATTTTGTTTTAATGTAGTTAGGCGACCCTTGCATCGTATCCAAACATGAGTACTTGAAACACGACTGTTTTGTTTGGCTCTCTAATAAGTCAGGCGAAGGTTTCGGATAGTTTCTTTCAGTTTCCTGAATTACGACGTGAAATTCGATGCGTTGGCATATAGGCATCCAACACCCACGCTCCTCCCAGTGCCCGACAGTTTATTGGAACTTGAGATGTCTTGGTTGGAAAATATTTTTCAACCTCCAGTGACGTCATGAGGGCTGGCGAAGAAGCGAACACGTGTCCCGAGCGCACTGTAAGGGCAATGGTATATTGCCTTGGAATGAGAAAAAGCACCGATTCAGACCATTTAAATTAAATTGCAAAAAGTGATAAAGATTCACTAAAAATACTTGTACAAGTATTTGCTCTGTCTTGTTTTTTTTAAACAATTTAACCTCAACTGCAACAGTTTCAACTATACTGAATCAACTTATGCACCTACAGTCGCTAGTATTTGTAAGAGAGCTGTTGGCATCCTTCATAAGAGTGGTCCCTTCGTGGGAATGTCATTTTTTGCGTTGATATGCGTTTCTGAATTTTACTTGTTATTAAAGGTTGAAGTCCCTTCATGGGAATGTCATTTTTTGCGCTGATGTGCGTTTCTGAATTTTTCTTGTTTTTCGTCCAAGATGTTGTAAAGTCGATAAACCTGGCGCTTCTATCTCCATGTTAAATATGCCACTGCTCCAATTTATGTTTGGTTATATCACGACCAGCCTCTTCGCCTAAGTCGTTCTTAATTAGAAAAACTAATCAGTTAATTTCCAACATGTTGTGATTTCATATATAACATAAACTGTAACCAGCGATGGCGTTTGAAAAATCTCAATACATCGACATACTGTCAAATGTCGAGACATTAGGCAAACATTGAAGCAAAAGAGTCCGTGTTGTGCCGCAGTGACTCGATGCAATGAGGGAAATTTCTAAATGAGTTGGAACAATTGCATAAGAATGAAAAAATGAGATATTACGGTGGAAATTGCCAGGAAGAAACAGGAAGCGCTTAAATGAAAACTCAAAGCGGCTTGTTTCAGTAACATTTCAATCTCTGCTTTTTCTTTACTATTGCTTCTTAGACCGAAGCTTACGCGCAGGTTATTGTAACCTATTGGCCACGCTTTACATAGACTTCCATCTTCCTTGTTTGCAGATTTCTTAAAGCTCCTCTACATTGCGGAAGTAGATGACTGAAGCAAAATTACTTCCGTCTTTAAATGAAATCGTAGCTGATCTGTTCCCTGTATTATTAAAAACGATTTGGGGACACCTTCTCTCGTTATCATTTGTGGCTTTGGCCTTTTTTCGTTATAGTGAAGTTTCTTTGATCTAGAAGCAGGCACGAAATATTTTATGAATTGTATGACCTGTCATGGAACTGATTTTATGTTACAATTTGCAAAAATTTACTGTTTAGCAGTGGCGTGACTAGAGGTTTGAGTCAGGGGAAAAACTTAAGTGAAAGGGGCTCACTGGCCCCTGGACGGGGCCGACTAGCCAACGTTCAGAAAAAAAATTGAGAAATGACGGTGAATCTGGATGTGAA
>JGI24022J15233_10003757_pt1 | contig 15295 bp, 7 predicted proteins | sample Ectturendosymbi2_FD_15233 | JGI IMG/M metagenome (IMG submission 15233)
TGACTATTCTAATCACAAGCAATTTTTCTTTTTCAAGGCTTTTGCTTCCATAACTTCAGCCCCCCCCTTAGAAAAATCCTGGCTGCGCCCCTGACTGCTGTGTCAAAAATTCTGTGCTAACCAGTAGTGCAGGAGGCGGGGTGCAAGCGCACCCCCCCTAAACGTTTTCATCTGTTGAAAATCTAGCCAAATCCTTGAAAATCTGGGCAAAATCTGAAAATCCGGGAAAAATGGTGCCCAATCTTGTTTGATTTCATAAAATGGCATTCAACGTTTGCAGAAAAACACATGAAGACCTTTTTTGGAGGTCATCCCAAAAACGGTCTTCATGATCTTTGAGGGAAAAAAATTTGCAAGGAAAGTCGCCCAAAACTTTTCAGCCAATTTGAGAAAATTTGGGCAAAAATCCTTCGCACCCCAAAATGTTGCTTGCTTCTACAATGGTGTTGTTGATAGCCAACTAGTTTCATCAAAATATTCTTACTACTATAGTGGATTTACCTTTTCGCATTACGACTTGCCGTTTCCTACTCGCTATTATATCCCGTTCATGAGATCTGGTTTGTATCAACTTGTCATTCGCGTCAAGAGATTTCGTGTGTCCGCGCATGACCTCGATACGCATTGCATGATTCGTTTTTGTCCATCGGCGTGGACACCACGCTTTCAGAAAGAGTCGAGTTGTGTATCGCTAGCGCACGGACCACGTTGGCTGTTTCTGCTGTCGCGCCATCGTAAAGCTTTTCTGCTGCTGCTAATCAGAAGCCTTTTGTAANTAAAGATTTGTGCANCAGGAAATCTGTGAAACGAACTATCAAAGTGGTGAGAGCCAAACGCCTTGCTTCGGCTTGGCAACTTAAAATGTCAGGCAGTTTTGGTCGGGAATAAGAACAGTACTCATACAACAAGGCTGTCTCGTTGGTAGCGTTTGGGAAAACCAGCATCTCTGCATGCAACGACAGCATTCCTCGCAAGCAACGTCTACGCTGGGCAACACCCCAAACCTCAACATTGGGTTCCTGCGACGGGAAACACTACATTGGTTCCCAAAACAAGGAAACCGTACACAGGCAACAATCAAGCAGATTCAAAACACTAAATTTGTTTCAAATTTTATCCTTTTAACTACATTCAAAAACATGGCAAGCCTGCATACAAAAGCATCCAACTTGAGACTTGTTTCGAAAAGTTGAGGTCGGATAAATCAAAGCTGCCGTCATCTTGCATTGACACCAGTTGTTTGATTCACAGTCGTCGACACTACATTATGAGAAGCGACATTCTCTGACAGTGAAAAAAAAATTCTTTGGTATAAATTTTTCCCCTCACTGGATAGTCATTTCAGATTTTTTAGGAACAAATTTTAACCCACAGTTTTTAATGTGTTGAAGATGGTTTGAAGCTTTTCCTTATTTAAACATTAGAGATGCCGGTGGGGCTATTTCAAAGCAGAGCACTTACGCATTACAGTGGCTGTTGGAGGGCCCTTTTGAAAGCTAAGTACTTACTTATGATCTACTTCGGATTCTGTTATATGAGTGGTTATTCGGTTTTTCATCAAAAATGAGGAAAATTGATGCACGAAACACCTTGAGAGGGGCCCCTAAAAGGGGGAGCCCGAGGCAAGTGCCTTGCTCGCCTCCCCTTAAACCCACAATTTTTTGTTTTTTCTTAATTCGATTTTTGGTGACGGCAGTCAGCGGCAGGCCGAAGCCTGAAATTTGCCCCTGCCGGGGTGATTTTGGGTGAACACTCTTGCCCAAGGAATGCTACGGCAGTTCACCCAGTGGCCGTGGGTCGAACATCTAACCTTCCAATTGAGAGGCGGACACTTTACCACTGAGCTAGTGCCGCCCCCACCACTGTTTATACCAGTGTCAGTAGCATTAGACCCTTTCACCGTGGGTATTGGACTACAGTGGGATTATGAACTACGACAAGCGTGTGTGCTATCACCACTCTTCATAATGTATATGTATTGGATCTAGAGCTTTAACTTTTCAATTCCATTGTCCGTGTTCCTCCTACGACACGCCCAAGACCCGTGGCTCCCTTCAATAAACATGGTAAATTTCGTTTTAATTCTTCTATTATTGCTTTCATCATGCTAGACAGGTAATCTGTTGAAGGCCTTTGCTCGTAGCCCCACGGTTAAAGCCTTGTGGCCACCTGTGGGTCTGTCGGCCCCAGGTTCAGAAAGCCAAGTATAGACAGTCACAGCCGGGTCGACTAGAATGTTGTTGTTTGAAGCAGCAGAATCAACCGTTTGCTTTTTGCGGACAATTTGTTGCTGGTTCCATTCTCTGAATAGGTTCCTCAACACGCATTTGATTGCTTCTCTGCTGGGTGCGACCAAACCGAAATAAAACGTATCGCTAAAAAGGCCGAGTTTGTTCAGATGCCCATGTAGGTGTATGCTGTTGCAGGCCAAGTTAAAGTACACCGAGGTGGCGTTCAATGACGAAAGGTTGAACACGGAAATTAACGTGCAGTTTGGTAAAGAAAACGCAGTAATGCATGAGATTCATCGTTTCTTGGTCACAAACCGGGCGCCTTTAGACACTGCAAAGCTTTCGGTTTATAACAGTTCCTCCCGATCCTCACCTACGGCCATGAATCTTGGGTATTGATCGAAAGTGTGCTATCTTTGTAAGTGGTGGAGATGGGATTTTTGCGTTGAGTAGACAGCGTGATACTTAGCGACCAATATGTGGCTTTGAAATTCGTAATGTTCTAGATGTCGAGCCACGTCTCCGAAAAGAGAGATCTCAACGACGATGGTTCGACCGCGTCTGGAATGCCCCAATGAACGTTAACAATCCTGGTGGCTACACTCACAGGTAAAGCGACCCAGCCGACCAGAACCAGACGGCGATTACTGATTACATCTCCAACATGCCCTGGTAGTCCTGCGGTGGAGTGGGGCAAGCTGATCTATCGGAGTTTGTTTAAAACGTCCTTGGTCTGCTGACCACGTGTTGTGCCCTATCCCAACATAAAATGAACGGGACTTTCTTAAATCTTCTGAGAGGAAAAGAGGGTATAAAAAGTGACTCAGCACGGGCGTTCGCAGGGGAGGGCAAAACGGGCATTTGCCCTCCTGGAAATTGGGACTAATAAGCAAAATTTTCTAGAATAACCACGCAGCTCAATTCCGCTGAATTGATTTAGTTCTTTCGATGACAGTTCTTTTTCCGGAATAACATTCATACTGCAGAAGAGCAAGGTTCACTGTCCTGGTGTCATGCAGTTCACTCATGTCCACTCTTTGCCTGTAGAGGCAGGTGGCCACACTTGCGAGCGGATCCTTCTACTGCTGGTCTTTATTGCGTAACAATAACAAGGCAACAAATCTTCACAGATTCGCTTCAAGTTACAATAGTAGGCGTTTCGTCGCATGGGGCTTTGGAACCAAGCGTTGCAAACTGGTATATGCCAAATTGGAAAAATTTGGTATACAGTATTTTCAAACTCCTTGGTATATATAATTTTGATTTGGTATATATGAAAATATTGGTATATATTTGGTCGGAGGGTTTAGTTAAGACTTACTAATATTCGTTGTATTGCATAGCGTTAACAGCATGCGCGTCCGCAGAAAATTTTAGGGGGGTGGCAATCTCGACATTTTGCTTATCCTTTCCAGATTTCCGACCATGCAATCCATGGGCGTTCACAAAACGTTTCACCCTTTTTACATCAACGAAAAATGTTCTGTTACGGTCACAGCTACAAAATTGCGCTTCGTTGGCGCAGCAATGCTTCTTTTTCACTCACTTCTTTTCACACAGTATAAGACCACGTGGCTTACCGTTAAGCAGTCACAATCTGGCTGCATTACTTGTCAAGTTGTCTGCGCTCAACAGTCACATGCGGCACAACGCCTACTGCCGTAACTTGAAGTGAACCTTTAAACCAGGGGTGGGGAACCTGCGGCCAGCGTGAACGTTTAGTATGGGCCGTATCAGAACTTGTTACCCAAGTTAAGAACAAAACATCACGTCAAAACGCACATCAAAACAAAACTCATGACAAGCAGACACGAAGAGAGTAAGGCAAGTCTCTCTCGCTCCATGACATAAAAAGGTAAATGTAGAAATTTAAGATTAAAGTTAGATCAATTTTTGCGGGGCGCCAGCGATATTCAACAATTCATTCGTCCCGTGACATTAATAGGTTCCCCATCCCTGCTTTAACTCAGATTCGTTGCCATGTTATTGTTACGTAATAAAGAGCAACAGTAGGAGAATCCGCGCGGAAGTTTCGCAACCTGTCTCTGCTAGCAAAGGAGCCGGAGCGGACATGAGTGAACTGCAAGCTCATCACTGCATGACACCAGAACAGCGAACCTGACTCTTGTGCAGTGTGAATGTCATACCGGCAAATAAACCGTAATTGCAAGAATTAAATCAATTTATTCGGAGTTAAACTGCTGATTTCGGGTTTTCTAGCAAATGTTGGTTCTTTGACCCAAATTCCCAGGGGATAAATACCCGGTTTGCCCCCTGTGGACGCCCGTGGTTAACAGAGAAACAATAGTGGTGTTAAAGCTATACAAAAAAATTAGTTCATTTTGCTTAACATGGGAGTAAGCGTGCACTTTGGATAAGCGGAGTATGATTCTGAAAGAGAGCTCAGAAATTCTGAACTAACTGAACTTAGCTTTGAGCATGCACTTTTAGTCAGCAAATGCATCCAAAATTGGAAAGCTGCGTGTGACAGTGACGGAAGATTTAAAGAGTCAAGGTTAGAGTTTCCATGGCTTGCAAAGCAAGATCCTGTTGGGGTGTCTCTCTTCTGCAAATTGCGCAAAAAAAGAAAATTGCAAACCGCAAAGCAGCTTTAATCAGCAGAACAATGCGGTGGACCACATAAGAAATGAAAATGCAATCGTACTTGTTGCAATGTTGAATTTTCCACTGGTTAATTAATCTGTTACTGCTGAAGTAGAAATTGAGCTTGCAACTTCTCTATGATGCCATTGTTCAACAGCAACTGCTGATCACCCAATTGAAGAAATAAAAAAGCATAGAATAGGAGCATTATATGTTATATTTTTAGACTAGATTTGGTATATCCGTTGTAAGAGTTGGCAACAGTGTAACGCAGACATCTTAGCAGGTAATTCAGCGAAACAATGTCGGCTGATAGCGGCTAACCCACGTAGTTTTATACGGTGTGAAAAGCATGAATGAATCTGTAACAATGCTTCCACAAGTTTCAAAAATCTATTGCTAGTGTGAGACTGAGTGTGACCAATGTGATGAGCGAATAGCTTAATCAAACCAAGCCTTTGCAGACTCCTTTTCACACAGTAAAAAACTACGTGGCTTGCTATCTGCATTCTGCAGTCTTGTGGGAATACGTCTTCATCGTTAAGGTTTAGTTCTGACTTCTGAGTGAGCAAGTAAGTGCAAAGCTGTGTCTGCTGTGGCGAGTCTTCGTTTTTCATCTGCTCAATTTTTAAGCCTTATTGGTGCTCTAAACTTTAGTAAGTCGTTGTCAACTTAAGTCTCCATATTGCTTGAAACAGTCTTGCGAGAGTGTCTAACTTCCTGTTTTTCCATCGCTAATGTTGTTCTGGTCGTTTAATTTATGACTTTTGTAGAAAGTGCTTGAAAAAGTGGGTATTAGGCAGTTTATGGAGAATAACAAGCATTTCTTATAGCCAAAGTGTAGAAAACGTTTCAGACTGAACTAACGATTAAGTGTGGTTTAACCTACACAGACTTAATGTAAGCACCACAAACGTAGTTGAGGAATGTTTTGTAAAAATGCCAAAAGTATGTGAAATAGCTTGAAAACATGCTAAAACAAACTGAAACAGACCAATGGCAAGTTCATTTTTTATGAAGATCAAATGGCGAAATTGCAAGGTTTCTGTTGGAATAGGCCTAGAATTATCACATATGCAGATTTGTTAATGTGGATTGTTCAAGACCAATTCAGACTGAGCTGTCTGCACTTCACAATAATGAGATGTAGGATTATACGGCAATTCATTCAGAAAAAGATGTAAGGAATGACAGAAAGTACACCCGTTTGGCAAGCTTGTATGCACCTCCACTTGAATATGATTAGGAAAGATGCGAATGGAGTGTTTGCTTTCATGGGGAGTTATCTGTGCGTTGTTAAGGGTATAGCGTTCTGTGAACGTCCATTTGCATTGCATCGCCAGCAATCAGATAAGGACAACAAAATGTCGACGTTGCCCTCGCTGGAAAAATTCGAGGTCGCTCATGTTAGTCAATCATTTAAATGAACTTAATTGCAACCCAATTCTCGATACTCAACATAAACTTGATTATTTTGATCACTTTACGGTTAAAAGCATCTCACAACCTCTGAAGGCCACTAAGAAATTGTTCTTTGTCAAGGAAGAAGTTGAGCCATGAAGTAAATCGTAAACTCTACAAACAATCTATGATTGTGATAGAAACATTGAAGTATTCCATAGCTTCACCAACTGTATCACATTTGCTTCGAAACCCTGCAACAAATAATTATTTGAACTAAGTCGCTGAACAAAGTCAGGAACTCCAACGCGGTTTTTATAAGCCCAGTTTAAGGTAAAAAGCCCCTTGGATCTAGAAAACATAATTGCTATGAACCAGGCGAGGCTGTTGATGCAACAGCAGTTGATGTATTTACCATCGCTATTGGCCTCGTTACACCATACCCTCAAAACGTGTTTTCCACTCTTCAAAAGATTATTTTGTTTAGATCTGATCTGATTTGTCTCAGAAAAACACGATCGCCAAATAAAGGATGATATCGTTTTTTAAGGTGGGTAATTTAATCGCAAAACAGCTGAAAAATGCAGAAAACATTCTTGTCGCACTGAGGAAAACCTATGGCTGCCTACGCTTCCATGCAGGCAAGCCATTGCAATGCTCACCGTCTAACCACTTTGCTTGTACGAACGACACTTGCAACCCAATCGGATTTCTTTGCTAGTATAGGTCCTACACCTCACGAAAGAAACAGCTATCGATCGCTCGCAAAAAAAGCAGCACTGAACAGCTAGAGTTTCTACGGAGTGGTGCAGTCTTATTCATTTGTGTTTGCACTTGCCATATAGCTGCTGCTGCTGCTGCACAACTTCCGACTATTAAACGTTTGTTTTCTGCTTGGGTCACAGTGAGTGACGTGCACTGTCGTTTTCGCAACACAACTATTCTGTGACGAAGCGCGACTCATTGCCAGTGAACACAACTTCTGCTCACAGCTCGAGGGCGGTGGACCTTGAACAAAGGACTAGTCACGCTCTGATTTCGTCACAGTAGATATCACGAGTGCTCTTTTGGAGGTAGTTGCAGAGGCGCTTTGCTGTAGGCGCATCTGGGCGGACTGCGTCGTAGCGATTTCGCAAACTGCATTGTTGAGTGCGGAACAAATGAGCCAGGACAGTCCAATGTCCACTCATTAAAAGTGTTGTCGCAATGTGGCTGCATCAGTAAAAGCGAAAGACTGGCGGCAGTAAAACCGTTGCGAGCGTTTGTTGCAGGAGACAGGTTTCTTTGTCACAGCATGGTGAGTGGAAGAATTGAGCGCATTTTGTTGCAGAGGGATGCTTTGCATGTAGCCTTGGCTCAGCGAGTTAGCAGGAGGTACAATTGTTGTAATCACTACGCTGTGAGTGCTTGAAAGTTAGGATAAGCACTTGTTTTCATCCTTCAGATTGTCTCGTAAGTATCCTTGGTTTAGCTAAAAACAGTAAAATTTTCCGTTGGAAATGAAGTTCTTGCTAGATTTTTTGTGTATCGCTGCTCTTGCAACTACAGTTCGATCCGTCTGCTTGAATACTGAAAAACAAAAGGTTGGTAATGCAGAGATAAGACTTTGTTTATATTCCTGCTGCAACAGGCTTTTGCAAATGACGTCAGTGTTTTGTTCTGCAATTTTATGTAATTCTAAAGTGACCATCTTTGTGAACTGCAACTGTTGGCCTACTGCAGTTTTGTGCTATTCACCTCACCGTTGCATTTTGGCGCCCTGCAGTTTTTAAGCGAAATTGCGGTATTCGACTTTTGGACAATTTGAATGTAATTGCTTGACTCTGGCTACGCACAACCCTTCAGTACTTCCGCACCCTACTGTAGTCACGAGCCAGTTTAACAATGTCTGCGCACCCGTTTTCTCGAGATTTTTTATTCCATCGCCCCCTTTTCACTCTCGACACGTGGATTTGGCCCCCCAAGCCTGAAAGCAAACACAACGTAGTCAATTTAAAAGAATTTTATTTGAAAGTATTTAGTAGCTGAACTAAGGAATTGTATTACGACGTTAATATAACGTACTGAAATAGACATGAGCAGGTTTAGTAAACATTACGTTTACAAGCCATAGCATAACAAGAAAGTTAAATGATTGGTTGCGAACCAGCATTGCTTGGCATTGCAATACATTATCAGGAGGGTAGAAAAACTGTTTTACAGCACGGTAACCGATCGTATTTTCTCCTAAACTTTGCGTAATAAATTGTGATTTACTCTGCGATTCATCACTGCCTATTATGAGTGCAAAAGCTACGACATCAAAGTTTTCAGCTATTTAAAAAGGAGTGAAATGTGAATTTCATGCTAAAACTACCGGATTGTTAAAGGTTTGGTCAATTCTATTAGTTTTGTGTATTTGATTTTAATTCCATTTTCCATTAAACTTGAGGCTCATCAATGCAATTGAAATGTGTGAAAACGGAACAAACGACGGAGCCATGAAAAAAAAAGAGCACCGGAGCCGGAGCCACACTCATGAAAAGAAGACCTTCGCAGCCAGAACTGTGATTTTTACGACGGTTCCGCAGCCCTGAAATAATCCACAATCCACACTGTAGCCGGGCACAAACGATCCAGAGTAAAAATTCAACGGATAAAATGCTTTAGCAACAACCTCCAACGATTATCATAGTAAATTAAAATTTGCAGGACACTAGTAAGTTATATAGTAGGCAGTTAGCTCAATGATCGATTAGTGTTTGAGCATTTTCTCCCGTTTGTGTTGTTTCGCCACCCCGTTAACGTCCCATTGGTTTTATTCGCCCCCTTGCCTATCAAAATCGCTCAAGGGGTGATTCCGCCCACTTTGAGAAACACTGGTCTAGCTATTGACTTTGTTTGGAATTCTTGTGAAGATGTTCCTCATGCCTTTTACTTGCAACATCCTTTAAATGCAAAAAAACGGAACACTTTAACCGAAATCTTAGCTTCTGCCAATGACGTCTGCGACATCTGTGGGCCCTCACTACACGGTCATTGTTGTGCGGCTGCACCCTCGACCAATTGTGTTAGAGGTATTTTGGGGGGTCGGAATGAGAACTGGGCCAATTAAGTCACAGGTCGCAAACCAACCATATGCACCGTTGCTTTACCTATCCAGGCTGCTGCTTAAAAGTTTCAAACCTAAATTCACAGTGCCACATTTCTTAGTTTCATTGACAGGCACGTGATATGTACATGAACTAAAATGCGAAAAGTTGCTTATATACCTTCCGCTGTCGAGGCGATATGTTCTAATATGCCTATCAGTTTTTTGAAACAGTGTCTAGCCTGTTGTGTTTGTTTTAGAAAAAAACTTTAGAACAGTTTTTCAATGAAATGTTACGCGTGTATTTCCCGTGGAGTTGTGGAAGCGAACTTAACTTTCAAGCTAGACGCTATTTGTATTGTGTGTTGACCTCTACATACTGGAGAGCGGAGTGACTACTACCGATACCATACGTGTCGAGGTTGCAGAAATAGCGGTAAAACAGTGAACTCCCTCGTGAATAAATCGTTACGTTTTGACTGTCCCTACCCATGTGGTTACTTTTCCGTATGTTTTTGCAGGCTGCTTTGCGTTGCATCGATAATAAAGTTAACACTTTGCTCAACCACCAGATCGCTGTGGAGCTGAAAGGCCAGTACACCTATTTATACTTGGTAAGTGAGGTGTTCTGCGTTTCCCCCCAACTTCGTTTAACTTTTAACACTTGCGCATTGCACCCACTCCACGACAAATCGCAACTATTAATCGACACCTCGCGAAGGGGCAGTGGAGATTGCAACTTTACTGGAAGCAAGTGTTTTGCTCTATGCACCAAATGATATCATTAGGCTAGAATAGGCAAACCAGACAGCAACCGTGTAGTATAGGCTGCAAATTTACTTGTAACCAATTCGTGATAGCAGTTGGCAGCGTGTGAATAAATTTGTTAATTTCTATCACGCTAAATATCATTTTGAACGCAGTATACTTAAGTTTAAGCCTTTGTCATTTCCGACCTGCCCTGTGATGTGCGACCCTTGGTTTGAAACCAACTCTGCCTTCTCCAGAGTGTCCGAGCATGGCTGATGTCGAAAACATTTCTTAATTGCTGCGTTTCTTTCTCTGCAGTCTCATTTCTTCGACCAAAACGACCACTATTACCCTCGAGTAGCTAAGTACTTCCGCAAGAAGTCCGATGAAGAAATGTCGCATGCTGAGAAATTTATTCAGTATCAAAACCAACGAGGTGGAACTTACGATATCTCAAGCGTAACGGTAAGTTTTCCCCAGTAGACGGTAAGGCAAATGTAACATAATGCATGTACCACATTCACGGATAGCTTCTGCGCTTTCGCAAGGACAGAGCTGGGTTGGTTCTTCATCGCCATTATATTGATGTTGCGTTTAATTCTGTGCAGCATTAAGGCGTGGTGCAGATTCTTTGTGGGAAACGCGAAGTATCAATTGTAGCCAGGATCGAAAAACACATGCTACTAGCCACCACCCTCCTTTGCTGCAACTGCAACGACGTTGCTAAATTTTAAAGACAGCGAAGCTTTGTCACCTCACGGTGCTGTTTACAGCCAATCAACGCCACTTCCCGTTGCATATTTGGCGCAAACCGCTCCACGCACAGGCTAACAAGGGCTGTACTATCGATTTTTTCGGACCGCGTGCTGCGCTCTGTATCTGCGCATCGTTTGTTTGGTACGCATAGGTGTAGGAGCAGGCAAAATTTTGGGAGTGCGAAGGATATTTGTCCAAATTTTCCCCAACTTGCCTGAAAAAATCAAGAAAATGACCAACAAAAAACGACTCCATTTCGTTTTATGTTGGGCGCTTTTTTTCAAATCACAGCACTTCGCACTTCACGCACCATTTAACCCTAACTGGCCCGAAAAGAACTAAAAAACAAGACCAAGAAAACGTCTACAATTTCATTTTGGGTGTCATTTAAATCAAAACACGTACAGCAATTTCACGAAAGTTTTCTCCGGATTTTCACCTGATCAAAAGTTTTGGAGTTGCGCTTGCACCCGCTGCACCCCCGCCTCCCACACCAGTGTTGGTATGCAATAAATAGATGGTTGTAATGCTAATTTTCGTCACAAACGTTTTTCGAAAGAGCATCACATACTACGTCTGAGTTGTAGTTGATCGATGGCAACCGTCCGTGTAAAAGTCCCACCGTTACGATCCCTAAAAAGACGATGGCATTACCGGAACAAATGTGAACTTTTTACACTTATGTACTAAACATGGTAATTGTATTTTTTTTCTAATGCGTTTATGTATTAGTAGCTAATAAATTGTAAGTCAACAACTGAGGGCTGAGAACAGGGTCACGGCCAGCTGTTATTTCTGGGGAGGACAACTTACGTTTTCAAATTTCGGGGAGGGGCAGTTGTCCGGTAACCCCCAGGCATTGCTGGTTGCGGTCCTGGCTGAGAATAATAATTACTTGTTACTTTTGGTCCCACTTACAACTATCATTCCAGAGAAAAGCTGATGTTGATCTTGCGTTTAATTCTGTGCAGCAGTAACGCGTGGTGCGGATTCTTTGTGCGAAACGCTAAGTATCAATTGTAACAAGGATCGAAAAACACATGCTACTAGCCACCACCCTCTTTTGCTGCAACAATGTTGCTAAATTTCAACGACAACAAAGCTTTGTCACCTCACGGTGCTGTTTACAGCCAATCAACGCCACTTCCCGTTGCATTGTTGGCGCAAACCGCTCTACGCACAAGGGCTGGCCTGACGATGTTTTCGAACCTCGTGCTGCGCTCTGTGTATCTGCGCGTCGGTCTGCTTGGTAGGTAATAGATTGTTGTAATGCTTTTCGTCGCAAACGTTTTTTGAAAGAGCATCACATACTTGGGTTGTTGATCGATGGCAACCGTCCGTACATAGGCGCAGACAGGGAGCCACAAATTTTTGGAACAGTCATTTTGTGTTAACGCGGCATCCTAAAAAATAGTGTTATTCGCCTAAAATCAAAACAGTTTGGCACCCCCATTTCTGGGCTGGCTACGCTACTGCGTCCGTGTCAAAGTCCCACCGTTATGATGCCTAAAACGATGAAGGCATTGCTGTACCAAATGTGCAAGCTTTTTTACTCTTACGTTTCAAACATGAGTAGCAAGAGTCTCAACAACTTAAGTGCTGAGAACAAGATCACAGCCAGCTGTTATTTGTGGGGAGGACAACCTATGTTTACAAACTTTCGGGGAGGGCAGCTGCCCAGTTGCCCCCAGGTAATGCTGGTTGCGGGCCTGGCTGAGAATGATGAATATTTGTTACTTTTGGTGACCAGGCCCGCAACCAGAGGGAGTGACAATCGTGCAATTGCTTCACAAACGTATGTATTTGTTAGGTTCAGCAACAAGTTGTATAATTTTGCCCCCCCGAAAATATCAGTTGGTTGCGGCCCTGCCACTGACCACTTTTTTCATTCCAGAGAAAAACCGATGGAAAGTGTGCGATACTTGCCACCTTGCAGGATGGCTTCGACTGCGCTAAGGACCTGGAAATTGAAGTAACCCACGAACTCACCAACCTGCTTGCGTAAGCAAAGCGTTATTGTAGGTTAAACAATTCTCTTGTGAAACAACTGCCAAAGGTGTTTGCTATAGAAATAATGACGAAAGAATTTGTTTATATTTTATTTTCCCACGATAGCTATGTCGGTCGAACCCCATCAGTGTCTGACGAAAACCTCAGATCATTTCTGATGTTAGCTCAGGCAAATAAGGCTGGGACTTGTTTTCGTGTTACTGCAACTCAATTGACATCTTGAGTACGTTTGTGCAGTGGCAACCCTTAACATTGCAAATGCCCTGACACTTTGGCTTTAGCGGTGGCAATCCTGGACGTTTGCTTAGATATATGTGATGAATACCTTGTCGCTTCCACTGTTTTTTGCAAATTAGTCGTTTATTTTCACAATTTCCAGAAAGTTTTATACCTTGGTTTTACATCCACAGAGCGGTGTCGAAAGTCGAGCAGGAGGACTGTGCTAGCAGCATAACCATACCAGACGAAAAATCAGACCTCATCTTGGGACAGGTAAGAAAGTTGTTTGCGTAGTCTTGACTGGCCTATGTTCTATTCCTGCTTTGCCTGTTTTAGGTCAAGTCAAGACTATTTTCAGCTGTTTTTATAGAGTTGGGATTCGTTCGCATGTGCTTTTTCTGTGTAATGCTTTCATAGTGGCATGCCATTGGTCGGTTTGTCATACAGGGCGGATCCTGCTGTAGTAATGTTAGGGGGCGATTGGAACGATCGTCCCTCCTCAAACCTATGAATAGCGTTGTTCACCATGGTTTTGTACTATTCGTAAAATAGCATTCGCGATATAAGGCCATTTTTCCAGCCATTTGTTTTGTCACAGCTGTTGTTGAAGTATATTTCATCTCACAGTCGTGAACCCGTAATGAGACGTGACTACCAAATTTTACTGAAATCACCCCCACCCCAAGTCACATGACGGCTTCGCTACTGTAAGACGGGTGAATTATACTTCATAATACGGCTGTGACGACTTAATAGCCTTAAATCGCGAACAGTGAGACAATTGAGCTTGAAAGACTTATTCGAATTGTACAAAATCATGGTGAATAAAGTCATTTTCGTAGGGTTTAGGGGAAGCGATCGCCCCCGCCCCTGGGTTGTCGAGTGCTAAGCAAACTTAGCGCTTCGTGTTTTTGCAGTCGGTGCTGCTGACGACATCAAACGGAAAAGTCAATACTGTTCACCGCCATAACTGCGTGGACATCAATCCACCGTCGAATATCGCTAAAGCGGAATACGTCGAGGTAAGTTGGTCGTTCTTTATTTCGTGTGCTCGGTATCAATGCTTTCGAAATTTCGTAGGTTGTTATCGTCGCTGCGCAAATGCATTTTTGGAACTTATGCTTTGTGGAAACACAGTGATCTCGTACCGTTAAGCATTGACAATTATACCTTCAGCCCTTAAACACTGAAGACCAGAAAATGTGATTGATTTTTTGCCTTTTTTGCCTCTAACTTCTGTTTTTACGCCAAGTCTCACAAGAACCATTGATCATGTAGCAATTTTGTTTCGATTTTTTCAGAGCATGTCAAAACTGAACGTGAAAGTTTGCCATTGTTTTTACGTACGTTTGACAATTTCAAATTAAGAAACATTTATTTTAAAAATGCAGCTGTCGGAAATGATTGCTCACGACTTCCTTGGCCATCAAATAGAAGACACGAAAGAATTGGCCGATTACGCGTCAACTCTGCGCGGCATGGGATCTGGAAAGCTGGAAAGCTTCTTGGCTGACAAGCACTATGAACTATAGACTACTTCAAACCGTTGTACAGAGTGTCTACGTAATTTTGTGTACGAATTTCATACAACATAGTGCCACAATAAAAAAGACAATGGCTTAACGGCGGTGTGAACGTTGCCACACGGATTCGCAGGTGAACAAACAAACAAACAAACAAACAACAACAAAGCAAGTTCAAATATCTCGCTTGTCTGCAAGAACCTAGACCAGTGGTTCTTAACCTTTCTACCCACTCGTACCCCCTGAGCTTTCGTTATATTGTCTCGTACCCCTTGTCTGAAATCAAATAATTGATACTAACACAATTTCATTGCAACGATATAATAATACAATAAATTTACAGTAAAGTACACCAACAAGTTGTTTTTTTCAATGATTACGCTGCAGTGAGGCTCTTTGTTTGAGATTGCCACTCGCTTGTCTTCATCGGGCTCTGAAAGATTTCTGGCCTTATTTTTGAGGTGTGAGAGAGTTGAGAAACTGCTTTAACACAAGTCATTTGTTGCAAATGGCACAAGCATTTTCAAAGCTGCCTTTGCTATCTGCGGGGAAGCGTTCAGTTGCATGCACCAGAAAGTATCTAACTGCATTAAATGGAAATTCATTTTAATTTTTCTATTGGCTTTCATTTCAACTGGATCCTCCATCATTCCACCATTGTCATCCGTAGAATTTAGGTTAAAAATAAATGAGTCTTGCATCCAACCGTGTGAAATAGAAATCCTGGCTGT
>JGI24022J15233_10003759_pt1 | contig 15293 bp, 11 predicted proteins | sample Ectturendosymbi2_FD_15233 | JGI IMG/M metagenome (IMG submission 15233)
TCAGTTGCTGCGAAGACGAGTTAATGAAAGAGAAGCTTTAACTTGACAACAGCTTGTAAATAAATTTATTTTCATTGTGCGATTATTCAAAATTGTGATTAAAAAGTCGGTATAAAGCTAAGCATAAATCACGTTTCATAACATGTATGGGTTGTGTAAAACAGACTTGGTTTGGTCACTTCTATTTACTATTCCATATGCGAAGCGACTTCAGAAACAAGGCAAATTAACCTGTCAGTAAGGTTCTGCCAATGGTGTAGTTTTAAATCAAGCTGCCAACGAGTATTCTGTGTTACGATCACAGACTTGAGTAAAGCGATATTGATCATAAAGTTGATCTAATGTTCCTCGCAGTGTTGCTGTTGGCAAACGGGTACGCGGTGGTCAACCTCGCTCGCAAGCACTTGGAGGTCTTGCACAGGAAATATTATTTTGAGTTAAATACTGTCCACGCAGAGGAAAGTTACCCTCTTTTTATTTATCATCTAAAGAAACCGAGATCTTCGGGGCTCCCTGACTTTGTTAGCATCACACAGCTCTTTCATAAGACACACCCTGCTATTTTATTTTACAAAGCAATTTCGGAAGACTTTATGTTCGACGTTAACGCTTCAAATCTCCTCTGCTTTGCTAGATAACTGACATCATTTGCAGAATTAAGTGTTAGAATTCATTATTTTTACTTAAATATCAGCCTTACGTATATCGGCAGACGCTTATCAGTGCAATATTCACTAGTTGTTTCATACGGAGATCAAACGGTTATCACACTTGTACGTAACTGCATGCACTAAAACTTAAAATGTGGTACGGCTTCCTACGAAGTACGTCAAATGTTAAATATGCCATCCTGAATGATACCTCTCTTTCACTTATTTCCCAGCTTAGTCATAAGTTTCTACAAGGAAAACAGGCTTTCCTGCAGCAGAGTGTTTAAGCTCTGGTGGGACACTAGGTGGCAGGCTTCCATAGCCCTAGACGCAGAGGAACAAAACTGTTTGGGACTGCAAATCACCTTGCTCAAATTTTCGGATTTTTACTCGAAAAAAGAGAGGAGTGCTAAATTACTGCCAGTGAGCAAAAAACAACAAAAATTGACATTATTGCCTTCCAACACGATAACGGAGTAGGGCGCGAAGGGTCGCACAAATATCATATCACCTTTTCAAGGGTATACATAACATCAGATTGAACACCTCTTCAGTCGCCAACAGCAAAACAGGTTTGCAATTAACCTTGTATGACCACTGTGCTGTATCCAAAAAAAATATCACTGAACAACACTTATCATAAAAAGATCAGGCCTCCTTACTGTAATTTTTCACCAATCATTAAGACTTAATACAAATTTGACGTTTATTCAACGAGTAAAATCTTGCTACTTGTTCATTAGAAAGTTCTTATACTGCATACAAAATCAAAACTGTTCCGACCTTGTGTTGAAAAGATGGAATGAAACTACGGATGGAACTCCACAATGTTTCACAATCCCATTCAAATAGAAAGACAGACCCTTGCTTTAAAGTGATCAAACTGTGTAGTTACTGCTGAGAAAGCTGAAGTGAGGACAGCTGCACAGTATCGTACAATCAAAATAACTCAAAGAAAAGGACAGTACCTCAAACGACTGAACACTTTTTGTAACAGTATTGAAAAATGAAGCACCCACTTTTATGCAGCCTTTAAATACACAACACAGCCTAAGCAAAATGTGAAATTTGGTGAAAACCAGAGAAAAGTTACAAATTTCGTTTCCGTTTTGGTGACGGGGATACTTGCGAAAACCATGAAAACTATTGCGTTTTATCACATATTTGGAACAAAAATTGCATTATCTCGAAAATATTATGCCCAATTTGTTTGAGAATTTTACATAATGTTCCAGATTTACTGTTTTGCACACTAACACGAAAAGCAATAACTTTGTTTTTCTTCTTGAAAAAATTATGGAAGGTGTTTGATACGTCAACATTATTNACAAGACTTTTTACAATAAAAACATTTTTAGGAGTTTTACCAAAATTTTGCCCAATTTTGTTTGAAACTGGACGATACAAGTTGGTAATTGTTGCACACCTTTTTGAAGAACATTAAGCAATAATGGCAATTTATATTTTACACTTTTTTTCAATAATATGACACATATGCTTTACATAATTGAAAAATTTATAGAATTAAAAAAATTCTTCGAACCGTGTAGCCATATTTTTACCACTTTTGCCATATTTTTCGCAAGCTTGTGGTGTAAGATGCGACCTCATCCAATCTCTTACACCTATGTATATGCCTCTAAGAGTTTGATCTAATTACCAAACTGACCAGGTCAGTGCGTGGATTCATGCTGTTGCATGTTTCGCAACGACCGAACGTAGGTTGCCGGGAAAAAATTCTTGCACAATATTGACAATGTCGATTATTGCTGAGTTGAAACAGCGATAAAGTAGCGTAACAATGCCCGGCGTTAATGAATTGTTTTATGACACACGCGCAACGTAACAGGAAGCGCGAAAGTTTACAAATTAACAACACAAATTGAACGCAAGCTCATTGACGTGAAATAGGCAGGATTGCGCCGGCAGTCGTTCGCGCTTGAGTGAATCAGTTTTCTAAATTTTTCCTTGTTTAAGGTTCGTGCAACGTTTCTGCTGCTTGAACTTCACCGTGCGTGAAAGACGTCGGAGGAGGAAGCAAAAAAGGCAGTGGCGCTTGAAATGTCGACCGACAAGGATAAAAGCAATGGCAACGCGCAGCCACAGGCAAAAGAAAGCTACGCTCAGGGAGCAAATGGTAACAACCGAGCCGATTTGGGCACAGAGCAAGTCAACCTGCTTCAAAAAAACACCATGGACACACCGATCCCCAACGGCGGCGACGAAGCATCCACCAAATGCAAGGACAAAAACGCCAACCGGAAAATACAGAAACGGTTTCACGAAATTCAGCATGGAGTCGAAATTGTTGCGGATCGAACCAAAGTTGAGTGCGGAAAATACTGGAGAGACTTTTTTTCAGTCGATCATTTGAAAAGAAGACTGCCTATCATCAACTGGTTGCCAGAGTATCGCCTATCCAAACTGAAATGCGATGTTATTGCTGGTTTAACTGTGGGCCTTACAGTTATCCCGCAGGGAATGGCCTATGCCGACCTGGCCGGCCTAGATCTTCAAGTGAGTACTACATCGTGTTTTGTATGTGTTCACTTTAGCCTGCTAATGCGGCTGGCGTAGATGTCCAGGTGGGTGTGCTACTTACAGCTCGGTACTACCAAACAACCTAACCTTAAGTTTATCGTGTAGTGTCTTCGCACACACACGCACAACTAAGTACAACTCACGCACACATGGCGCTACAACGGAGCGCACAGACAGATGAAAGACCGCGTGTAGATGTGCCGTCTTAGCGAAGAACATACACATAAATGGCTCTAACGCGGTTACTATGATAATTATTACTGCTGCATACTGTTGTGGTAAGCTCCAAGTTGATCGATTCGTAAAATGTTTGGCGTTTGGGAAGCTGCGAAGGACTTGGGGGTATTTTGACTGCAGTCCTTGCCAAGGCGAAATTACTGGTAGTACGAAGGGAACAGTAAGTTAATACAAATGAGAATAAGTCTGTTGCGTTGAGCATATACGCAATGCATTTAGACGCTTAATGGAAGCAAAATACAATGTAGGGAAATTGAAGCCACCAGATACTATTGGTTTAACTTTGCCACATAAAATGTTTCCAGATTTCGTGTGTATGTTTAAATATACGATGTGATAGCTGGAAATGGAAATGCGTCGCGACAGTTGTGGAATAGTGCAGCGCTACAATGTGTCACAAAAATCAAACAGGCTGTCAACGAAATGTGCACTCACGCATTCGGGAAATGGATTTTCAGTCCCTGTGACTATTCACGCATGGGAACGGAAATTAGTAAACTTCTCCGTAAACACATGATTTGCAATGTTCGCAATGCAATCGGAGACCAAACGAGACTTTAATGCCCAAAATACTAACAATTTGCAGTGAACGCAACAAAAGCAAATTAGGTAAGAGATAACAACAGTACTTCATGGAACTATTTATATAGCAAATGTAGCAACGTTTACCATTCGGCGTAATATCATTCCACGGGATAAAAAAACAAAACATAAAAGTAGTTGGCATTTAACTCAAACTTTGCTCATTCGATCGACATCCTTTGCTGAAACTAAATCTTTTCCAGCAAGCCGTTGTTGCAGGTGACCTCTGCACTCCGCACTGATTGGCCATGAGGCTCCACAAGCTTTCGTTTAATGATGAAGCGTGCATTGAAATGCGCTAGTTTTGAATCACCCGCTTAACGTGATAAATCCGCCACGCGCGACGGACCAATTGGAACGAATTTCTCCTTTTGATAAAAGATACCTTTCAACACTTAAAACTTTTCATTGCCGCCGCTTATCCGTCGTCGTCGGAAGACCCGCCGACTGCAGCACATGATTTGTGAATGTGTTTAGAATGCTTCACTGCCGATGGCAACGCGGTAGTTAAAGCGGATGCTTGAGAATTACAAACTGGTTTTAACATTAAAAGGTAAAGTGCTGCATACATCTCAAGCGCCAAGGTCGTTGGTTTTGCAAGTAGTAACGGAAATTAATTTCGTATTGAAACGTTGGGCAGTTGCTATTAAAATAGGAATCGTCTTCGCGGTCAATGATAGGTGCCTCACAGGGACACAACTCTTTTTCAAAGCTATCTCTCTAACCAATCCATGTGAGTGTCGGTTGTCTTTTAAAGTTATTGATGATAACCCATAAAAAGTAAAAAAGACTTTAATGGAAACTGAAGAAAGCACTAAAAACAATTGGGGAAAATTCTTTGACTGTTGCATGAAGAACCGATCAAATATTTATTATCACGCAATAAAGTGTGGTTCATGTTCAGCGCTCAGTGGTAATCAATGGATAACAGAAACTGCGTAGAAAAATTTGACTGCTGCTGCTTGCTTTTGTTTCAGCACCAAAATCACTTCCAAATAATGATTTCCATTGCAGAAAAATAACTTTATAAAACAGCTTACTTCGTATGTTGATGGAAGGTCACGATGTTAACCGTGGATTGGATTTTTCATTTCAACCCTATTTGTGAAAACATTTTGCACTATGCGCATAATCGCACGGATTTGCAGTTAACGTGTTGAAGACTCTTGTTGATTCATATTTTTTTCAGTATGGGCTGTACAGCGCATTCATTGGAAGTTTCTTATATTGCCTCATGGGAACTTCGAAAGATTTAACCCTGGGACCAACAGCCATCATGTCAATACTGGTTGCCGAATATGCTCATGACAGGTGGTCGCACTCGGATGGAGATCACACGGTAAAGTCTTCGTGCTGCGAGTCCGTTTCCTATTCTTTTAAATCTTTGCTTGTTTTTCATCTATTGCTCAGCCTTGAAGGGCTAATGAAGTATATTTAAGAGTGCATTGTTTGCTGTAGATAGTTTTGGAAAAAACAATAACTCGCAAAAAATGAAAAAAGTATCAAAAATAAAATAAAAAGCATCCTTAGGGCTGACATACTAAAAAAGCTTTTCAGCTTTAGAACGCATTGTGAAACTTTATCCTAAGGGAAAAAACAGGCATCGTGCAATAAGCGCGTAGAAAGTTGTTGCAAGTAGCGCTATTTGCAGATATACACTGGACAATGTTATCATTAAATTAAGGTGTGCACTTCCCTGCAATGGCGAGCTTATGTAAACAGAATTCAGAAGTAAAGCAAAAGATTACAAAATTACTCACTCAAGAAAAGAACGTAACAGGTTGGCACTGGCAGTCAACAATTCTACAACAGAAAAAGTTGCTTTTTTGATACAAAGTCGTGTGCACACCGCAAATAAATTTGAATATTGCCGTATACTGCAGAACCAATTAAAGTAATTTTTCTAAATAATAAAAAAGTCTACCTCCTCTTTGCAAAGAACTAAAAACGGTTGTGTATTGTTAAGATGACAGATATAATATCAGCTTTTACTTAACGGTAAGCCATGTTTTCCCATCCAAACAAAACTTCTAAAAGTGTCTTTCTCCTTATTTCGTGGGTCGAGTGTGACTGTTAGTTCTTCATAACGCATATTGCATTGCAACTTGTTTTGCGAAAACTTTGTGAACAGCACTGCAAAACATACCTCGTGAACAAACATTTAGGAATGTCTTTTGCACCTCCAGGGAGTGAACGTTATTTGCACTTCCAATGGTAACTAAACCGATTTCAGATTAATTATCTTTACCAGGTTTATACTCGTACTGCAAGTTGTTAAAGCTTGTAAATGGATTTTGGAGGCTTAAGCAGAACAATAACCACTAAATTTATCAAAGCTTAATTAAATAGCGTTTGTGCAGTAAGTTCAGCACTAAAGACATCTTTATGTCATTTTGCAACAAATTAATTCTCCACTTGGTCTGAAATCAATCAACGCAGAGTCAATAACCAAGCGTATGACCACCTATAGACGACATAATACGAATGCATATATTGCCTAAGAAATCGATTTCATTTCTCAACAGCTCGAGGCCGAAGCCTGCACGGGCTAACTGTGGCAAATAAATGCAGATCTTTAAGTTTTAAAAAAAAATAAAATTGCTGATAGATTTGACTGCGCCGCCTTTGTCGAGACTATGTGATGCTTTATGCGCAAGCAAAGAACAGGCGTATTTTGTTCCTCAGAACACCATTAATTAATTATAAATCAATGTTGAAAAACCGCTTTGAAACTAGCTTCAAAAGAAGTTTGCGCGCATGTACATAACGAATAATAAACGATCTCTCAATTGTTTCCAAAGAGTCAGACCACCAGTTTCTTTGTTTGGGACACAGTGCGTTGTCTGAGCGTTCATCAAAGGGCTGTTGGGATTAAAGCAGCGCTGCTCATGCTTTACACGTGTGCGTTTGCGTGTGCATTGCGCAACGACCAAGCTTGCTCTCGTCAAACGTTTGCAGTCGTAGGTTTGGGTGCCAAATGCTGTCGTCATGCATCAACTCCCATTCTTGCACTCAAGACCCAAACAGGGTCCATTATTTTTCCCGGGTTGTTAACGCATGACTGGACTACGTGATTCACCCTTTGTTTGCTGACGTTGGTCTTTTAAGCAGATTTTCGTCTATTTTATCGAAACTTGCGGAAACCGTTTTTTAATTACCTTTCTCTGTCGAAACGAAAGCATAAACTTAACGAATTGGTTGCAGGTTCATGTTTGCAAATGATACTACGCTTCTGCTGACAGAATGGGGGATGGTTAGCATAGTCACGCAATTTCAAATGAAAAGAAGAATAAAATCGTTTAGTCGTAACAATTGGCCTACTTTTGTGGATTGATTGATCGTTAAATTAGTGAATGCTTAACTTATTGCAAATTACATTTCATCATAATTAAAAATATTTTCATTTCATTTCATCATCATAATTAAAAAATTTTACCTTCTTCTTGAGCTGATACAAATTACATTTCATCATAATTAAAAAAATATTACCTTCTTCTTGAGCTGATACAGCTGCGCTTCAAACATTGATTTCATCTTTTATGATGTTGCGTTCAAACAGTTCCAACCATGGGCGTCGGAAGAGAGGGGGAACAAGGAAGATCCAAGGCCCACCCCTGGATTTGTAAATTTGATATTTTGCTACTAACACTTTATTAGAAAAACGTTTTTCTTTTAGTTTCGGTATTGGTAAAAGGAAATTTAACCACTGTTGGTCCACACTGGAAAAAAAATTTTTGGCCACCCCTGGGGAAAATTGTCTGTCGGTCCCCCGTAGAAAAGATAATTCCGACGCCCACTGCTTCCAGCGAAACAATTTTTACTGAAAGCAAGCTGCAAAAATTTGAATAAACTGCTCATTTACATAAACTGCCCATCTTTATACGTTAAATGGGACTTGTCATGCCGCATCAACCATTGACCAAGCAAAAATTGGAAACCACGGAATAAAACGAAAAACGTCCGCAATTAGAGCTGAAGCAACACGTTGTTGACCAGAGAGTTGCAGTAGTTGCGAATCACTTGACGCATTGCAGTGAGGGTTTTATAATGTTTGAACTTCCCATTGGACACTTTTCGGCGTGTCCTTCATCTTTATGTTTTCATAACGAAGCTGAGACATTCCTTGCTTGTTTTATTTGCAGACAAACGTCACTTTGGCGGTCCTCCTCTCATTCACCTGCGGAATTATTCAAATACTGATGGCCATTTTTAAACTGGGCTTCCTTGTCCGCTTCGTAACCCACCCCGTCATATCCGGTTTCACTTCCGCTGCGGCGATCATCATCAGCATGACCCAACTGAAGGTAAATACCCTGGAATGAAAGGAAGTATATCTGTTGGGTTTAGGGGATACAGGGGTGCACTCCAGTAAACCAACGACCGCTGGACCTGCATCCGAATGGCTGTAACCTTCAATCTTATTGTTAAAAAGTCGTTTATCAAAGTTAAAGGATGGTTTATAAGGAAGTGAAGCTACGTGCGTTATTAAAAAATATACGGTAAAAACATTTGTTTTTTCATCCTTCAAAGTAGATCTTTACTCAAAACAAGTTTAACAAGGAATCATTTACGTCTTTGGTCGTCAAAGTGAAAGTAGAGTGTCATGTGGTTCTATCAAAGAAAACAAAATAATCTGCTGGTTGCATTTTTTTCTTATTTCATCTGTTCGGTGATTTCACATAAAGCTGAAAGCAAGAAAAGTAACTAGAATCCAACGGTTCGTCATCTGAGACTTTTAAAACTTATGCTGTGTTGCTAAAAATACAGACAGACATTTAAATGGATATTTTATGTCCGCCGAACCTACTGCGGCGAAAACCAACAGAAAACGTTTTTAAATATAGCATAAAGAATATGAAAAAATTCAACGATATTTCAGAGCTACACTTCTCAAAAGAAATCGCATTGTGATGCTTAATCGCATTGTGATGCTCAATCGCATTGTGATGCTCAATCGCATTGTGATGCTTAATCGCATTGTGAATGCACCTGAACAACTTTTAATCGATTTGAATTTTCTTGTGTAATTTCAAGATAGAACAAAATCAAATTTGAAATGGAATGAAACGCTTTGAAAACACTTACTTTGATCGTGAACGAAATTCAATGTGTTTGGAACGTCCAGCATGGTTTCATAAAAATAATTGGATTTTGCGTTTTTAATAATTTCAGTTTGATTGCGCGAAAATTGTCTTCTTGTCTGAGGTGTGTTCGTCTACCTGTTGATCTTAAAAAAGAACTGCACTCCTGCTTTCGCCTTTTTCAGAAAATATTTGGCATTAAAACACCCCGGGGTTTTTTCCAAACCATCTATACACTGCTCCGAAACATCGCAAGTACCAGGTAAATGTTTATTACATATAACTACCCTAATGTTGTCGTTTGAAAAAACAATTCTTCCTGGAACCAGGTTGTTCTGTAGGTTTACACTGGGTAAATTTTCATTTTTTGTTGACTGGATAGTTACGTTTTGGTATTCTCAACACAAGGCCTTGTGATTTTGAACGAATGCTTCTGCTGCTTAGCACTGTTGCTGTACTGTTTGAGCGACGTGGAGCTTTGGCGTAATGCGTAGCCATTACTAGATTATTTGTAGACCGAGCATGGAAATTTTCCACTTTCGCCCAGCAGAGTTTGGCTTATTGATATTCAGAGGTTCCTGAGTATTATGTTTGTAGGAACGATGGTTATCAAAAGATTCTTTGCGCACATTTGTTCTAAGCAGGATTTCAATCGCGGGTGCTACTTAGATTTCACGCGTACCAGTGACTAATGTGGAATGTCTGCAAAACATTCATATAATGCAATCTTTGAAACAACCGAAAAAGTTTTAAGCGCAAAGATATGGATCTCCTTCTCGTTTCATTACGGTAGTCTGTGCTCACTGCAACAGGCTTTGTTTAGCTTCCTTGGACTGTGAACGGTTGATTAGTTTGAAATTACTGTAGCCTCAAGCTGATTTAAGCCTGGGTACAAATCCCAAATCAAATTCGGATTCTAACAAATACGTATATGTAAGGGCCTTTGCTAATAAGCGTCAAGCTCTTACCGCAACAACTTTTTTCCTAAAAGAGCGAACTGTATCTATGTGTAAGTAGTTCACTCCCAACGTATTCTAAAAGGCTTTTTCCTGAAAGCTCTGCATCTACAGTAATCTTTGAAACGATTCAGTAATCCAGTTACTTTCAAAATATATTCTTGCTTGGCGATGCTTTTCTTCTGACTCTTTGACAACAAGAAAACAAATGGTTTGACATGTGCACTGCTTACATTGTGAATAATGCCTACATATTTCAGAGTCTTTGACTTGGTTTTGGGAGTGAGCTGCATGATTTTATTGTTCGTCTTGAAATATTCTAAAAACCGATGGTCGACGTCAAAGAACTCCGCAGAGGACAGTACTATCAAGAAAGTGCTGAGGAAAATCCTTTGGATATTCGGAACAGGTAACAATTAAGAAAAATCAAACTTTAGTCAACCTTTTAAACCACGTGTAGTTTCAGTGCACCAGCCCAGCGCTTGATCAGCTTGCAACATTGCTTGCATCTATGACGCAGGTAGAAACGCTGTTGTCGTGGTCGTTGCCGCCGGTATCGCTTATGGCATCACCGACATTGAATTGCCGGTAGCGGAGCGCCCGCTGACATTGACCGACCACATAGAAGGCGGCGTTCCGCCGTTCAAACTGCCCGACTTCACTTACGCCGTCCCGAACTCAACCACAGTTGTTCAGTTTCCCGAATTGCTGTCAACTTTGGGAAGCGCTCTTGCTGTAATTCCACTGATGGGCTTTCTGGAAGCAATCGCGATTGCCAAAGCATTCGGTAAGTTACGTGACAAGTTTGTGTTAGTTAAATAAGGACCACCGATTACCGCTGCAGTGACTTTGAGACGGTTTCTTGTGTACATTCGGATAAACAAGAAACAGGTACTTTTGCATTTGAAACTTTGCCCGGCAGTATGACGTCACCACGGCGTCCCTGTGACCAATGACAAACTTTTAAGAACAAAGGGCGCCTGTCTTTGTTTATCAGAATGTGCACAAGAATCCGCGTCTTATGCCTTCACTGACTCTGTAGCGCAATCGGTCGACGATCAATGTCCGAAATTCTCTCAAAAGTCAAATGTGCGCGTTTCCGCGGTCGTTAACAGGTTTTAAGCTTCATGGATAACATGATGCTTTTCAAAAATTATCAGATATCTTGCTTTTTTGCAGTTCTTGAATTTTTTGCCGTTTGCGATCACCATTTATTGAAAATTAACCTCAATCAGCTCATCACCCCCTCCTTGGCGGCGCATGTAAATTTAGCCATGTACGCATGTGCTTTCCCGGTTTTTACCCATTTTTTCCAAGTGATGTTGTCAATATCCAATTTTTTCTAGATTTCAAACATTTCTGACAAACCTTTGCCCGAACGAATTATTTTAACAACGAAATCAATCGCAACCACTGCTTTTTGTCTTACAGGACGAAAGAACAATTATAGAGTGGACCCCACTCAGGAACTATTAGCCATTGGAGTTGGGAACTTTCTTTCTTCGTTTGTGAGCGCATACCCCATTACTGGAAGTTTTGGAAGGTTTGTTTGTGTTTTTTTTACATAGGAAAACATCCGTTCACGAGTAGAGACAACAAAAGCATTTTTTAAAGTATTGAATGCTATATAAAAACTAGGAATGGTACAAAAATTGAAACTAAAGGGATCAACAGTATGTTTGTTAAAATCTCTTTTATAATGTGTTGCTTTAAAATCGTCTTTATGAAGCTGAACTCACGATAAAATAGCAAAGAATATTTGTGATAATATGATTTGGCCATTAAAATATGTTACTTTATCGTCGGATCTCTGACCAATGCTGGATCTCGGTTGGGAGAACGCTTGGTGTGGCCGTGGAGTGCAGACGTATAGGGTTGTCCTTTCGTTTGGAAAGCCGCAAAAGGATTGCCCTAAAGAGCTGTTTTCGAGTACTCTTGTACACACCCTTTAACCACAACTGAAACTACCTCAGTGGTGAGCGTGCTGGTTTCAATATCGTTATTTCGTGTGGATTACTAAATCTAAGTTCCCCTCCAACAAAAGCAGGAGAACACCATTTTCACCTTCATCTTTGTTTTCTGTAGATCTGCCGTTAACAANCAAAGCAACGTCATGACTCCACTAGGAGGAATAGTTACTGGTGTGATCGTGTTGCTCGCTCTGGAGTTTTTGTCACNCGCCTTTCAATACATTCCTGCGGCTGCTCTTGGTGCTGTGATAATCATGGCAGTCATCAACCTCTTTGACTTTGCTGCCATGAAGCACATTTGGCACATTAACAGTGAGCGAAAAAGTTTTGTTTTTGTTTTCAAAGCGTGTTTCAGAAACTTGCGTACGATTTGATTACTTTTCTATTCAGTTGCGGTATGATGGCCCAAACTCATCAGAACTGCAGTTGTAGTAAAAAAACGATTCGCAATCACATATCACAACAATAAATTTGCTGAAATATTCTGTGTTTTTCTAAAACTTTTTGTTACTGTTATGCAATTATTTTTGACGTATACTTGAGATGAAAACAATTGCAATGATTTTTGTTAGTTGGACATATTCTAAGGTACACTGCTTGAGTGCTTTGGACATAACTCGTATTTCTTCACCCTTTCGAATATAAAAGAAAAATGTCATTCTACCAGTCGATTTTTTGCTGTGCTGCTTTTTTCACCAATATGCAACGACATGCATATTCATTTCTATAAAGGTCACTTTTTCACTTTAAGCACTGGCACTGCTGTTCTGTCTCGAAGGTTTCGTTCTACTGTAGTATTGCGATACATGCTTTTAAATGGCCTGTAAACAAAAAGTTTAGCTTGGTTTTGATATTCTGGATACTCGTTGCTTTCAGCAAGTCATCGGGAATATTTCATGTGCAACTAAACTACTATCAAAGTCTATTTTTAGCCAAGTGATGAGGACTTCGAATGTGTGTTGATATATGATCTTGGCGTGTGAATATCGTTTTTGAAATGCTAATGTTATTTGAATTTGAAAACATATGTGGGGCTAAATCACGTAACGTAGTAAACTGCTGTGTCTTTATTCATTTGTCAACAAGTGAACACAATGTTTTGATTTTTTCTTTCACCAACAGAATTAGACCTCCTTCCTCTCATTGTGACTTTTTTCCTTTGCTTCTGGGACATCGCGTACGGCATCATGGCTGGAGTCGGTCTGTCCATCGTAATTTTATTAGCCGGACATGCAAGGTGAGGAAGAAAAACTGCTATTTGTTGAAGAAGATTGCCTAATCGTAACATCTGGTCTGGCTGAGAACAGCATTAAAATGATTCCAAAGACTACTACACAACCATTTGTACACAAACTTAGAATCTAACGATCTGCTTTACAGTCGAAATTCCGGGTTCCATAAGCATCACTCTACCACTTCTAATCTGCTTGAAGTGTCTCACAGACTGCTCCGCGCCAAATAAAATGGTCATTCATCTAGTGTGGTATTCCTAGATATTTCCAAGGCATTTGACAAAGTTGTTCATTCCGGCCTCCTTTTTAAGCTGCGACAATTGGGTGCAAGCGGACCTTTTTTTGAACTTAATGGAATCTTACCTAATAGGCAGATCTCAGTTTGTGCGAATTTCTAATGTCACGTCTGACATCTTACGTACAAATTGTGGTATTCCACAAGGTTCCGTGCTCGGTCCTCTGCTTTTTCTGGTATATGTAAACGACATTTCAAGAAATATATAAACTTCCATTTCCCTCTGTGCTGACAACACCGTTCTATCGTACCCCTCAAAGTGTCCCTACCAACGTCATAATGCTCTGTCAACGATTTGAATAATCCAAAGCTTAGCTGAAGGGGTCCAACTGGTCACTGCAGGGGGCCCACTAGTCAAAACTCAGAAAAAGGCTAAGAAATGATGGTGAATTTCTGGATGTCGCGGATCTCTGTACTAGCTAAAAAAACGAAAACACCTCGAAAAACGCAAAAAACAACAACCTAAAAAATACTAAATATCAAAATGTCATCTAGAGGGGGCCCAGATTGTACACTTAGGTTGCATTTAGGGGCCCAGTTTCTACATTTAGCGCCCAGGGGGGGCGACTCGCCCCCTTGTCCCCTGTAAGTTACGCCATTGCTTATGGTATCATTGTGTTACAAAGCTATCACAAGACTGAACGCTCTTGAAAGCTTAGATTATATCCGTGCCAACGTACGCACTTCTCATCTCCTACATTCTAACATTGTTTGATCACGGTGATGTTGCCTGCAATGATATCTCTGCTGCAGTCAGTTGTCGCTTAAAAAATATACAAACGTCGGCTGCTAAACTCATCCTAGGTTGTTTGCAAACCACTTCGTACTCGAAAGGCTTAGATGGTCTATCGACACCTCTGCCCTTCGACGAAACTGTCACATTTTATATATTTTCCACAAATTTCTTTTTGGACCATATCCTACATTTCTTGCCGATCTATCTACCACCAAACTTTTCCGATATCTAATATAAATAGTCACTCACTGCGTCATGGTGGGAACGGTCAACTTCCTTCATGTCGAACCGTATTTTATCCTAGTTCATTTTCCCTAAAAGCTTCAATTCTCTACCCACATCTGTTAATCATTTGGACCAAACTTGTTTCGATCCATAGTAACTGCTTCAATCTGTAGAGAGTCGCATCAAGCACTGCATCCCTGTGGCGTGAATCCGCGTGCCATGTCCTGGCTGTGTGTACTTCGTTTGCGTCACAGTCGCAACCCAGATATCACTGAACCCAGATAACAAACATTAATCGCTTGTGCTCGTGTGGTCTTTTGAAGACTGACTGTCATATTTTGCTCGAATGTGACTTAATCACTGCTTCACGTCAGGTTATGTTAAATTCTATTTGAAATATTCTCCTAGCTAGAAGAACAGTTATTCACTCAATTCCAACTGAATGCCCTCAGTCAAGCCTCATGGTGTCAGCATTCTTTTATTTGGTCACGACAAACTAAAACGCTCCTCCTCTTTGCAGTTGTATGATGCGGTTTGCAAGTTTCTCTCAATTGCTTTGGTGTAGTTGTATTGTCTCGTATCATTCGCGCTGAGGGCCTAATATCCTTTTGCGTCTTTTTTATTTGCGTTCTGTTATGATGTTTCCGGTTTCCTGCTGGTGCTGGCAGATAGCATTCCAGGCTCCGGTCTGTCTTCGATTACCGTAAAACAAAAAAATAAAATAAAATGAAATTTCGAATTGTGGGGAGGCAATAGCATTTTTACGGTCGATTTTGGCAGAAACCCGA
>JGI24022J15233_10003760_pt1 | contig 15292 bp, 10 predicted proteins | sample Ectturendosymbi2_FD_15233 | JGI IMG/M metagenome (IMG submission 15233)
GAAAAAAATTTAATAACCATAACGCAGGGTGATGTTCACCGCAAACTACTATCTTTTCTCCTTAGTGGAAAAGTGCAGACAGCGAGCACGAGATTACGCGCAACAGTCGAGAAGTCAGACAAACATCTCCAGCTACTGAAGCGTGGAGGGCGCTCCGACGCTTGCTTCGGTATGAACCACATGACCACCTCACGTGACGGGAGGAATACACCCTGGGTTAGCGTTCTAGGGCTAAGACACATTTTTTAAAGTGTCAAGTTCACAGATGTAGTAAAAACTCCTGGCAGAGCTATTTGCAGAAAATAAAATTAAAATCGAATTTGCGAATTGAATCTAAGGGCGATTAACAGTGGACAGAAAAATTTTAAAATAATGATAAAAAATTACTTATTACCATTTTTCTTTTTCATGCTGAAAAGAAAGCATTTCATAAAATGTCGCTGCAAAGCAGTCTGTAAGATAATAGGATATTTGGCGTTCATCTGACCGAGAGCATTTTTTTACAATGAGAAACCTCTTCTGGCGATCTTTTGCGGAAACACTTGTGTTGATATCAATTCCGTATTGTTGCCATTCATCAACGCCAAAAGCATGCATGCTTTTTGCAAACAAAAATTCCTTTCGCCTGTACTCATTACAGAGAAGACACTCAATAAAACTTAAAAGAAACCACAACTGGTTATCACATTTGTTAAGCAAACAAACAGCCTTTCTATAAACACAAAATTTGGTTATTTTCACTATCGCATCTGAAAGGTGGCTTCATTGAAAACTAAAGTTTGTGGTGAACTCTTGACAACCGATTTAAATTTTTCCCACACTAACTAAAAACGAATCAGGCGATTGATGGTAAAGACGTTCAACCAGAGGAAAACCAATAGTAGCTACTCGTAAAAGTATAAGCTGTTTCATTCTTTTTTTGTCTTGCTTGTGTCTCAATGGCATTATATTTTGTTTAGCCGATGCTTGTTAAACTTCATACTCACCGAAACGAATCATGTTGGTGACCTCAGCAAGGTGAGCATCCAAACGTAATATTCGTTTCTCCTTTCTGGAAGACATATTACATTTACCCGTATTTACATAGTATCCTGTTAGCGAGTTTGAAAGTAGATCAATTGGACAGAAATTCTGATAGGACATTTATGAATAAAAATACAATTTGTGAATGTGTGATGCAATTTTTCATTTGCCATTTCGAACATTATTGAAATTGAAGACGACAAGCCTCTGAGAAGAATTGCAGGCCATTTGGACACAAAATAAATTTATGTGATCTGCCGAAAAAATGCAACTGTTTTAGTCATTAGTGAATGTTTTATTCAATGACCAAGCGACTGTGTTTGCAGTGAATGCTGCACGGGTAGTGAGTCAATGGCGCGTAAGCTGTTCCTTTGCAGCCACCCATCAAAACCAGCACGAGGCTAGCCAGGCCACATGAACTGTTTTTAAAGTCTTCGAACTGGAACTGAATCCAGAGAAGCAACTGCAAAGAAGCTCGTTTGAAATGGTGCTTGATTTTACCGTTTTTCCCACACTTATATAAAAAATAACCCTTTCTACAAGTAAGAAAAGTGCTACGTTTTGATTTCGGAACAAACTTATCAAGGCTTTTGTCGATATCTTATCTTTTAGCACGACATGCGATCTCCACTACGCCACCTTCATAACAAGCGGATTTCAAGTTTTCTGGTGCGGTTGAAACCACTTTTTTGGTACTAGTTTTGATATGAAATATAAATAAAATGTAGTAAAACTTTATGAAAACATTTTTAAGCCTAGAAACTTTGAAAACCACATGACCTCAAAGTGCTTACCAGAGAATTAATGTTCGTTGTGAATCTGCCTCGATGTAAGTTCTACAAATCGTATTCTCAAATTTTGTTTTTTTCTACAGAGTTTCTTTGAAAGAAAGGTATTCTTTTCAACAGCATATAGATAAGCCGCTAGTTGATAAGCAAGCACTGAAAACATCTTGTCCACACACAGAAGCATAAATCAGAAAGTTGATGGGATGCAGTTATTTTATTTTTCAAGTGTCGTGCGAAGCTTCACTCACATTAGCTTTATTTCAGATATTTTATGAAACATATTGCTTCGAAACGTTTCCCAAACATTTCATGAAAAGTCGTTTGGAAATGTTGCCGCAAAAACGCTTTCAAGAGAATTATTTGGTATTTTTTTATCTTTGGTGGCACCTCCTTTTCTGGCATATCCAAATGCTCGAACGGGTACAAAAAAGATTTCACTGTGTTTTCATATCCAGGACTTCATGATTGAATGGACGTCTTAGCTTCTCTAGAAAAGCACCATTTGTCAAGTTTTTCAATTTCTATAAATAGTCATTGTACGTTCAATCATCCATCAAGCCCTCTCTGGATCGTACGTGTGGCGTTGAAGCAACGTTTTTAGCTTAGCTAAATGACTGGCACAGAGTTGTAAATGGGCCTCATTTTGAGGCCCGAACCCGGCCCGAGCCCGGCATTTATTTTTGAAGCCCGATTTAGCCTGAAAGACAAATTTTCCGAGTGAATCAAGATATGCGCAACTGCGGAGTATCAAAAATGTAGTGTACGTGTGTAGCTGCAGGTACACGACTTGATCTCACCCAAAGTAGCAACCACCTTGACCAAAACATTAACTTAAACAAGCACAAACTCAGCTGCTTGTTAGTTAATGCTAATACTGCGGAATGTAATGTTTTTCAACATAAAAACAAACTATCACGAAACTATCCACAATGGCGCTATAGGCATAAAAGGAACTATTTAGGATAGCGCCATAGGTATGAAAAGCCGGAACGTGGGCCATTGTTTCTTAACACAAGCGAAGAATCGCGTAAGTGATTGATCTTTTCGACACAGTGCCATCGCGTGCTAACTTCCTCATGGCTGTTGCCTTCTGAAAAAGTGTGTGACACTAATCCGAGCAGAGAACAAAAGAACGCAGCTATGTTTGCAAATAGAATTAGCTGAAGAAAAATCACAATCACTTCACTTACAGAAGGCACGGAAATGAGCAGAACAAATGCACTTCAAGAAAGAAAAATATCGTTACTTCGATTGGTATAAAAAACTTGTGTGTGCAGGCCCAAAATCGGCCGGAAACATTTTGACAAACTTAAGCCCGCACCTGGCCTGACTTGCAACTCTGGACGGGCGTGTTAAACTTTCCTGCTTTAAAGCAAGAGTTCCCAACCAAGGGTGCACGTATCCCCAGTGGTACATTTGCACTTATCAAGCGGCACCCAAGGTCTGACAGAATCAATATGACAAAGAAAAGAGTTGTAGAAGTCGGCTCGTGATGTACAGGGGAATAAACAGGCGTCCGTCACTCCTCCCAAAATGCCGAAAGCCAATCTTGCTCAAGAATAACTCATGAGGATAGACGCCCTGTTTTTGTCAGTCATCCGTGACCTCGTGAGGAAAAAAGTTCTCGGTTAAGATAAAATCTTTTTATTTTGACAGATTTAACTCACGTTGCTCTTTTGTTCGCTCTCAATCGGTTTGAAGGTAAAAGGGGGACGCAACCGCCAGGCACTGGCAAGCTTGCCTCTTTCAAGGAATGATTATGGTTTAATTTCCTCATTTTTTCCGTGTTTTGATGCGCTTTAGTTTTTCACCCATTGTCAACCTGTTATCAAAATGGGAGAAACGTTCTGATATGCAAACGCGATTGTGACAAATACTTAATAAACTGAGCTGTTGATAAGGTTTTGGTGACATACGTGATAGAGGCCTAATGTGTATATAAGCAATGCGATATAACCGAACAGCTTATCATGTTCTAAGAGTAACAAAAGCAAATGAGATTGTACATTAACTCCATATCCGAATACACTACGATCATTCACACAAAATGAAGGAATTGATTCTTTTTGATTTTTGTTTCGAATGTGTGAAAAAGGTGTAAAAAAAACTCATGGAGCGGGGGTGGGTTTCATGCAGTGTTTTGTGAAATGAAAGTACAGTTTTAAAATCCAAAGAAAATCGTAGTAAACGATATTATACGTGGGCGGTAGGTGGAAACGGAGAGAAGTATTTTTACAACCCAAGTTAGCCCAAGTTTCCAAAATTAATGTTCCGTGTTTTCATCGAAATACACAGTGTCAGCAGCTAACAAGTTTCATCACTGTCCACCGCTTTCGTCCGCTTCTGAATGACTCAGTGGTGGTCCTGGCGGTTAATGACTTCACTTACTAACAACATTTTTGTGTTCCGGTTTTTAAGGGAATGACGATAACACCAACAATAAAATGAAATTGAATTTTGGAAAAGTGTGCATTTTAGTCGACAATGAACATAGATTGAACAGTTTCAGCAAAAGCTACGTCTGTGCTTTAGAGGCTCTCACGGTTGATTGACACACAATGAAGCGTGAAAATATTTCACAATCTTTTCTGTTTGGCTTTCTTCGAAAAGAAGCAAATGATCTAGGCGCGGCAAAGAAAGGAAGAAACTTTGAACATGGGAAGGGAACGCACGCTATAAGGCATGTGTAAACTAATATACCAGTGTGCATGATCAGTCTAGCTGTAGTTATATGTCGACTGCAGAAGCAGTGAGAAGCAGAATATTATAATTTGGTTCAAAATCGCGGGAAGACATTTTGTTAAAGCTGAACAAAGTTTTGTTATGTTTTTAGAAACGTCAAGAAATCAGAAAAAACATTTTTTATTTAACTAAGTCTTAATATTTAATGTCTGCAACGAAGTAATAATCTCCGAATACGAAGTGAAACATGAAACTATTGATTCTTTTTTTGACATTTTTCGTTGTCTGCGCAAAGGAAGGATACGGAATTGACAGTAAGCTTTCATTTAGATTTATACAAAATGGTATTGATAGCATATTTGGTGTTAAACTCGTGTGAGGAAATTCAGCATTACTACTATATTAGTTCACTTAGGTATTTTCTACTTTGTTGAAAAAATTTAACGCCTCATTATTCAACATTTTATTTTCAGCTATTTTGATCTACGACGTCAGCTCACCCCATCCGCTCGGTGGTCCTCCCGCTTGGAGTCCTGGACGTTTATTTGCTCTCGACAGCTTAGCGGCCGCACGGAACGCCTTAAACAATATTCTCACTGGTAGCAGCAATACTCGAACAGGTAGCATTAGATTTGCTTTATTATGTTTTAAAGCCTATCAACATCATCATAGGCAGTTTTCAAAGATTGACGTTGACGGGCTCTGTGACATATCTAAAAATAGTTTTGAATCAAAAAGTGTTTTTTGATCAAGCCTCCAATGTTTGTAGGGCGGGTTTGATTACCGGTCGGGTCATACCAAAGAGTAGAAAAACGGTTAAATAGAAATTGCAGCTTGGCCATCCTGGAACTTAATGAGTAGGTGAAAGATAATGTTCATGCACATTGCTGCCATTGACCCTCAACTAATGCAACGTTTGCTGCGAATGCAGTCACTTATAATACACTGAACCGCAATCATGAAATAGGCAATTGCAACTTATGTTTTTGTTTCTTGGTTTGTTATGGTTATGGACCCACCGTGTTCGGAACCAGCGTATAACACAATCAGGAAACAAACCAGGTGTGAAATTGACGGAGCTGTATTAGTTCAGATTTGTTCTGAATGGTTTGCATCAAGATTTGGGGCCCGGCATTGGTATCTCTGTTATTGCTGATCTTTAAAAAATGTCTAATATCAGGACGCAACGCATTGTTGTTAAAGAACATATCGAAATAAGTGGAATGTGCCCAAAAATTTCTTCTCAAGTGCGATGACGTTCAGCAGGTATCCGGTGTAGAGTTAATCTTAGAACTGGCCAAATCGTGAAAGTGGTTCAGTCGTCAGATGGTTACAATTTCTAAGGTTGGTTGCATGTTTTCATTCACTAACAAATCAAAAAACTGCAAAATCAAGAAATTCATTTCTCTAACGTTTTCATGTGATTTCAACCTTTCATGAAAGAAAAAAAAGAGAAAAAATATGTTAAAACATTCGTCTACTTCTGCAGCAATGAAATTTTTGAAGTGTCTGTTGTAGTTTTTTTCCGTTCTTTGGTTATCTATTCTTTGTATAATTGTTGTGGTTGTGGCGGAATTCCTCTCTACGCTTTTCAATAATTTTATATAACTTTAGTAAGTCCCATCTGCAACGCTACATCACGAAACCCTTGCCACAGTAAAGCTACATGCACTTTTGTTGAACCTTCTATTGTGCAATGCACTTGCCAAGAAGGATACAAGCAAGGCGGTGTTCCTGACCAGGGCAAATATGGAAAAAACGTTACTAATCCGGAAGGTACCAACTGCATCGGTAAGTGTGGTTTGACTGTGCGCAATATATCACGAATTTGCTATCTTTGAAAACTTAACTTGACTCTCAGCATCTTCCTTGCCAATAGACACGAAGTAAACATATTTTGCTAAATCATATTTTTTGTACTTTGCAGTTTAACTAGTAGTCAGTGATGTAACCGTTGTTTATCAGTATGATGGTGCTTCGCTGCTTCAATAAAAAGTTTGTTGTAGCTTCCAAGAAGTATTTTTTGTCATTTAGCGATGATGTAGAAAATGTTTGGGATGATATTGATCATCATTGTCATTCTGTTACTTACTGGTTGGTCCGAAGAGCATCTTGCGTGGAGCGATTCAGCTTTGTCAGGGCTCTCTATTAGTGCAGTCTGGGTCCAAGGCCAGTGCCAGTACGACTTGCTCGTCCAAACTATCCAGATCTTTCTGATTGTATCCACCCAGCGTGAAATGAACATGATATGACCGCACCAGCAGAACCTGAGGTTTGCTATAATCAGGATGCAGGCATTTGTTGTAAAAGATGCTGTTGCAAATAGATGATGCAACTCCTTGCTGGAGATGCAGTATGAATATTGAATGTTTTCGATTATGTGGAGCGCACGTCCACGAAAATAGTCAATTTTCTTGGCCAGAGTATTATTCAGTGGTCATGCTTCAGCTCCACAGTGTACGTCTGCGCGAAGTGATACATTGTACATCCACAGCTTTGCTTGGCAATGAATTGCTTTGTGACGCCAAACTGGCGACGCCTGTAAACATTTGTCATCGTCGCTCAATTTCATGTGTTTAAACTTCAAATTGTCCTTAGTTGGTGTCGGTCGAGCTGAATTACCCAAAGGATGAAACAAACGTCACCTCGTCCACTCCCACACGAACCGAGGGACGTCTAGGCCATCTTTGACATGCATGAGTTAGGGAAGGATGATTAGAGAAATAAAAAGAATAATTTGAAATGTTTTTATTGACGAAACAAACGGGAATTCGCGAGAAAGTGTTTTCTTGCGGCAAAGCGCAATGAAGATGAGGCAACTTTAATGGAAGATCTCGATTGTGGTGAAGCTTGAGCAGTGTCAAATATTGATTTTGTTATTAACAGCTACAGAAAGTCAACATTCCTCTTCAAATGAGTTTAATTTGAATAAAATTCAGTCAGAAAATATTTGAAAATAAACTTTCATAAACATAGCACAGCGTTTGACTTACACGATACTGCAACGTCATTATTTTAATGATAGATAGGCATGCAGAGTTATATATATGACATTTGTAAACCACTGACATATCGCATGTGGGTTGTCTTATTTCGGTTCTCTTTCAGATATTGACGAATGCATGAATGTAACGGCAGCGAGGAGCATTTGTGGGATAGCAACCAATACCTGCATCAACAAGCCAGGCTCGTACGAGTGCACCTGCTACATAGGTTATCAATTTAATGCCACAACCAGACTTTGCGAAGGTGAGATTTTCGGATGACGGCGCGAATAATATTTGAAAAAAAAAGTTTTGTGTTTTTCAAAATAATTTTTGTTTCAACGCTTGTGTTCAAATGACATTTTACAAAATTTTTTCCCTTCGTTTACAGGAGACGTTGGAGGTTTGGTATTGAAAACGCATTAGAAATATGAACACAGTAGATCTTTTTACTTCAAACATTTAGAAAGTATAGTCTGTAACTTGTCCATTTGCATTTGAGCAAGGTCAAGTCAAATAAACGGAAAAAATTTATGCCAGGTACGTAAATACAAAAACATTCAAGGATACTCACTATCACTGCATGGCAAAACAAATATGTGTGATTGCCAAACTTTCTATAAAACCAATGCAGTATGGTGAAATTCATGCTTTACCATACAAATATAATGTGCCTCTAAGTGAATAATGAACCTACAAATGCTCATAGCTTAGAATTATTCTGTACTGCATTCAAGTATAACCCCTCAAGCTTTACCTTGTTTAGACTGATCTAGTGGCAACGTGTTGAGTGTACTCAATTTGTTTGTCAGATGTGCCCCATGCATATCAAAAAAATAAAATGAAGAAGTACCAACTCAACTTGAAAAGAATTTAAAATCTGGCATTATCAAATAAGGTTGCACTATCCTGACTACAACGTCACAAAAACTCAGCACAGAAAATATTAATTAACGTGGGCAAAACCCAAATCTAAATGCGATTTTACAAATTACTTTTGGGTAGCAAAAACATAACTTGCCCTGTAACTCGTAACAACGGCTGCCTATCAAGGAAAAATTAACTTGCGTGCTACGGCTGGTATGAGACTAAATCACTATGGAAACTTTCAAGTTCAACGTTTTCAACTTTTTGAATAAATCAAAAAAGTCGACTGTGCCCTTAGTCCTACTGTGCCCCACCTTCGCCTACATTGCGTTGAATCACGAATAGAATATTACATGGAATTACGCAGTGAGGAAACACAAAACATTAAAGCACTAATGTGTCCACTATACTTGCATAAAATTATGTTTGTCCTAACTTTACTGACAGGTGGGTCACCACGTCCCCCAAATGATGTTTTACAAAATTTGGTAAACATTTGCGTTAAAGTTGTCAATTTCCGAAACAAGACCATAGTTCAATTTTTTCTTTTTGAACAGACGTTAATGAATGCATGGATGGTTCACATGACTGTGACGGAAATGCGACCTGCACGAACACAAAAGGAGGTTTTGGTTGCATATGCAACATAGGTTATACAGGCAATGGAACATACTGTGCAGGTGAGAAGACATCATGACTGATGCCACTAAGAACGTTTAACTTTTGGATACTTAATCCTCATGTACAGTTATGAGCACTTGTATTTGGGATGTTTATGGTTACATAAGCTGCAGGCTAAGAATGTGCATAATACCTATTGGGTCCTGTTTTAATTGAACACTGAATATTCATTTTCCACACAGTGAAATGGAATGTGGAAGTAGGAAAATATCTCTGACGAATGGAAGAATCTAGCATTTTCAGTAATTTGGTAACATATTTTTGAAGGCTTTTAAATCAGCATTTTCAAGCTTTCAACCATTTAAAAAAATAACTTTGCCCCTTTCCTTCTTACTTTCAAATTTGTTGACATTTCGTTCAAAAAGAAACAAAACCTTATATTTGGATGAAGTTAGAGGAGACGCATGCTTATCTGCTGTTTGTGCACCTGCAACAAATTTATGTTCAACTAACTTCAATTGCATTGGCCCAGAAAATTGAAACCTGCAGCAAATTTATATGACAGTTTTTGTGTAATTAGTGCTATAATCCAAATCCTGTGCTGAATTGAAATGACTAAAATAGATTGAATCTTTATTCATCAAGATTTTGATCAGTGTGCGGAGCCGGGTTTTGACTGTGGAGCAAATGGTGCATGCAACGATTTTTTGGGAGGGTACTACTGCACTTGCGATTCTGGTTATGAGGTGGACAACTCATCTGAACCCAACAAATGCGTCGGTAGGTGTTCCACGTTATGAACGCATGAAGTATTAATAACGTGCTTTGTGATTTCGGTTCTGTTTTGATAATCACCGTTCGTCCAAGAAACAATCAAAGTATTGTTGTTAATTTCGTGAATACAAAACTAAACCTACACGTTTAACGTGGTTTTATGCTTTTTGGAAGTTGCTTGCAAAAATGTCTGAGAAACGTTTCACGTTGGACTGAATCTTGATTGATTTTGTAATGAAAGGTGCAATTTTTGATCAACACTATTTGCAATCCGCAAAATCTATAAAACTGTGATTCGTGAAACTTTCAGATATCGACGAATGCACGTCGCCTGCCGCCAACCTGTACTTTTCACATTAGATTTTTTGCTTAAGGATGGAATGCCATTTCTTGCTATCCTTCACCAGTAGTGGACCCAGGGGGAGTTTGGGGCAACTTTATGCCAAACGTCTGTTACTCCCCGCTGAAAAATGCTCCTTTGATATCAATGCGCCCCTTTTAGGTGTTCATCGAAGTAGAAACAGAGATCAAAAATACTCTGGTCTAGAACAAGACTTTATATTTCGTTGAACTACAGAATGCCGGACTTTTACTCAGCCGCTGTTATCAAATAGTACAACAATGCTATTCTTTCACAGTCTATGGAAAGAAATCCTTTCTCAGCAAAATATCAGACACTAATATCTTACACAGTATACATTTCGCCTACGAAGTAGGCATCATCAGCTCTTATTCAAATAGATTCATGCTATTCTTTCGTAATAACTCTACTGTTCTGTTATTTCTTTCCCGCGTGAGAACTTCCCAGTGTTGTACAGATAGATAATCACAAAAGCAGTCGCTTTTACTTTCGCAATTCCCGGGCAGGCCATGCAAAATTAGTCTTGATTTTGTCTCAAGTTTATTTCTTTAATGCCGGAAGGCAGCCTTTTAAGGAGAGACAGTAGTGAAAATAGTAATGCAATGTAGACAATATAACTGACACAAGATTCTAGAAGCTTACGAAGCGAAAAAACAGTTTCAGGGCTGTTGCCAGTGCAGTCCGTGAGACCGCAGTCTGCATCGTATAGTTTTGCAACATGGGGTGAGTGAATGAGTTCCTTGTCGGAATTAATGCGGCTGATCGAATCATAATACAGCATTCAAAGAGCTATGGCAACAATGACTGATGACCATGACATTTTGAACCTTTTGTTGCAATTGCACACCCATAGCCAGCTCACGCCAGCCACGAAAAGACACATTTGACATGGTGGGTGAAATCTGCAACCGACCAGGAAATGTGTAGATCAATGATTAAGTTAAATAATTAGCTTATAATCAAATAAATTGGAGCAGCAAAACAATCTGTTTGGCAAATTTTACATTTTTCACTGCTCACGGTGGCGATGGCTGAGATTCGTGTTTTAAAATTTGTTTTAGGCTGATTCTCACCTATGTTTGCTAGCTTGAATATAAGCAGATCCATAGCCAGATCAACAACATTGGGGGTGGGTGACACTACGTCTTTTTGCAAGGGCATTGTAGTATACAAAGGTTTTTAAGGAAAAGGTTAGGCCCTGGTATGGACTTGTAGGGAATTCTCTCTTTCTAGGGTCCCGATTTTCTCTTAGTCTAGGACCAAATTAAAATTTTCTCTGATTCAAGGGACCCAATTTTCAATTCTAGGCACTCGAATCGGGTCCCTAAAACACCTTTTAGAAAACCCTTGGCAAACAGTGAATTGGAGAATGACTTTATCGCAGAGGCAAGAGCTTGAGTTTGGAGGTAGGAGTGTGAAATTGAGAACTCAGCTCGCCTATGTCCCCACCTACGTCGAACGGTGTCATAACTTTTTTCAAAGCCTGGACTATAGTGGGATTAATGTTTCGTTCGTCACATCAGCAGTCCAACCAATGTTTAAACATGCGAAACGATATTAAACACTTGATTGCAATTCCCCCTTTATCATTGGTGGCAAATGTATTTTAGGGCAATACGCATTCAGACCAAATGTGAATCTATCATGCAATTATGAAATTGTGTTTCCCAATAGCCCGCCGAGCTATCCAAAATGGGAGCAATTTCATAACAAATGCCCTTCTGTCACTTTTTGTTTTTGAATTATCGCTTCAGCATCAGCATCAGCAATAAATATGCATTTTCCATATGCATGCAATTGCACAAGCGTCGTCTGAAAATGTGATTGTGATTTAGATATTCATATTTATTTGACTCCTCTCATGGACCTTGAGTTGTCACTTGCGTGTGTAAGAAAAACTTCTATTTCTAAGAAGGTTGGGAACACACTTCAGACATGTTTTTTTCTTATCTCGTTACGGATGGACAAAACAATGTCAAACACTAGAGCACAGCATATGCTTCTGAATACAGTGCAGCTTTGAATACTTTTTGTGCTGCAGATATAAGAGATTGTGTAGGATATCAACAGTGTTCGTTATTAGTGTGTGTAGCGAGCTGGCCGCGAACTTTTTATGATGCGACGTTGTGGTAACTGATGTAGTCTTGTGGTAAAAATTCCTGGCACTGCGCGACTGAACTTCACACTTACCACCGGTAACAAGAGTGTTCCACAGCAGGTTATGACGCCTCAAGAACGGCGTCCAACAGGGATCCGTCTTAGCACCCTTCTCTTTACCATCTGCATCCCTGACCTGCCAACCATCGTCTCCAGACACTATGCTAACGCTGACAATATAATAATCATGCATACTGAAAGTCAAATCACAACAAAGAAACCTTGCCCTATTGCTCCGAGCCTAAAGACCTCGGAGTAACATTGGACAGGAAAGTCATTACATAGTAGTGGTACAGAAAAATAAACATAGCGTAAAACAATATACTTTCGATAACCATCCACTGTTTGCTCGGTCTAGTGTTCGCTGTAGACCTGTCCGTGACCTGGTGGTGAGTTGGTCTGCTTTGTTGCGGGTAAATCTGGTGTTCGACTCTAGGTCTGGTCTTACCAAGACCTCGTGGATTGGTATTGTAGCCTTCATGTCAGGCGAACAGTGTGCTGAAGAGTTACTAGGACCATCACTTGAAGGCAACAGTCTTGAAGTCGAAAGCGAGTCAAATGATGCGAGACCTTGTAGATGTGCAGTCGTGGCGCTACAAGACCGCCGTTGTCAAAAAGTGCCATCAAAACTATATCTCAAAAAATGATATGTTTTCGATACGTATGACTATACTATTCACAATAAGAAGTTGCAGGGAATCCCTGTATAATTTTATCTTTTGTTAAACGTTTGACGTCATATTGTGGTTTTCTTTTTTTTACTGAAGGATAGGATATCATTTCTTGCTGTCCTTTAACATAGCTGTGTGATGTGTCTGCAGAACGTTTCAAGGGCATGCAACTGTTGTTGATTAGTGAAAATATTTGAGTGTTCCAGTGATGTGACCAAGCCATATTTGTCGAGTCACAAGCCTTTCGAGTCAAAGTCGAGTAAAATTCAGCTAACAATTTTTGAGTCGAGTCACGACTTGGTCAAATCGAGTCAGAGTTGAGTCGCAAAGCTATTGAGTAATTTCCAGTGATCAGTTTGCAAGCCCGAGTCAATGTCGAATAAAATATAATTAAACGCTTTAACGCTTTCCCTGTGTTGTTTCCTTTTCAGCTTACCACGCAACAGATAACATTTGAAAAACGATAAAAAATGCTTTATGTTAACAGGTTCTATCACTTCTCTCCTTCACCCTCAGTCAATTCAACAAGCCTAGCCTATACCCTGCTGAAATAAATATTCCTCCTTTTTCTTCACTTCGCCCAACAAAGACCCAAAGTAAAAGTATGAGACGAGGCCGAATGCCATCATCACGATATCTAAATATTACATTAAACCACAATAATGTGTCCGGTGCATTGTGCGCTGCTGGCACCTCAGTGAAAAGCTAAGCCTCAACTCTACTTCAGTGTCATGTGGAGCCCTGATACTCAAAAACTAGCATTACGCAGACTTGGACAATTAAATAATTCTAGTTTTCTAATTTGATGAAATAGAGCGAAATTACGGTAATTCTAATTTTAATCTGATTTGCTAAAAGCTTCAGTGCTCTAATTTTAGTTCTAATCTAATTTCAGGTTTTGCCAAAAATGCTAATTTGTCCAACGGTATTTTTAAAGGTGAAAAGAAAATGGACCTTTGTGCAAGGAAATTACAGCAAAATGGTCACAAGTGCCATCCCATCACTTAAAAAGCTTGAACAGTAAAAACTCAATCAATTTCTTTTCTCATTCACAGCTGCAAGACAAACTACGTGTCTTGAAAATGATCATTGTTATTACATCACATTGCCTATCTACATACACGCAGAAGTCACTATAGTCATTAGGTAACTACGACATTTAGTCAGCTGTGGTGTTTCAGGGCAGGGGCTCTCCAAACGTTCTTGTCAGAAGGTCACATAAGCTATCACGCAACAGTTGGAGGGCCGGACATCTTACGACGCAAGATGCTGACTAAGTAATGTAGTTGTTTCGGGATATGTTACATTCTACCAAATCAACATATGTTCGTAAAAATATTATTCTTCCATAATTGACAAAAATGTCTTCGCGGACTGGATTTGGCCCGCGGGGCGTAGTTTGGAGGACCCTATTTTAGGGTATTGGAAAAACGAACATCGTTTCCCTTATCTAGAGACTGCTGCTCGAGAATTCCTGGGTATATAACAATGACATCGGTTCCGTCGGAACCTATTTTCGGAACGAGAACCGTGATAGCGTTGTCATTTTTCGAATCGTAACCACGTGAGGGATGATCCAGGGACGTCGGCTGGGGGAGGGTTGTGGCATCAGTCCCGTTTACATTTGTCTTTTCCTCCCTTCAATGTGAAGTTATATGGTGTGAAAAATGCAGTTCTCACATGATTTGTGCATTAATTCCATGAGTTTTTTATTTTTTCTTGATTTTCATGGAGGCGAATTGTGCAGCGCGAAACGCACCGATGTTGCCTCACAAATGTTTGCTATTCTCATGTTTACGAGAATGAATCCACATTTGGGCATGAATTGAACTTGGATCAGAGTTGGTTTGAATTGAGTAAATGTAGGTTTGATTTGAATAAATGTAATTCTAATTCTAATTTAATTCAATTTCTGGTTTTCGCACTTCCGCTAATTGTAATTCTAGTCCAATTTGTGAAAGCTGAGTTAGGCCTAATTTTAATTCTAATCTCATTTAGAAGTGCTAAAAATATTCTAGTTGGCGAAATCTAGCATTACGCCAATACAAGACACAGTCACAATAGAAACGTTGCGCCAGTATTAATCACTGAAGCGAGAAAAACGCATATCTTTGAGCGGAAATCACCGTGCGATGACTCAGATTGCGCATATACATATTTCAGAAAAAGGTCTCCACGACGTCTTCCTATTCACCACTAAAATAAGGCCTAAAGCTTCATAAATTACGTGAAATCGATTTCCTAGCAAAGCACTTTGCTCTTCGTTTGGACTGTGTCGCCCTTAGGAGACCTGTTGCTGTAATGTGGACAGGGCCGGCCCTGGCAGGTGCGGGGCCCAATGCAAGACCTAGGCGCGGGGCCCCT
>JGI24022J15233_10003761_pt1 | contig 15291 bp, 7 predicted proteins | sample Ectturendosymbi2_FD_15233 | JGI IMG/M metagenome (IMG submission 15233)
TTGAGATATATATTGCTCTATAAGAGATATATAAGCTGCTCTGTGACCCAAGGATCTTCGTGCCCCTTGATGTTCAATCTCGTACCCCTTGGGTGTACGAGTACCCCCGGTTGGGAACCCCTGCTCTAGTGTCTTATCCCAAATCTCTCAGATCAGAAACCACACCGAACTTGAAGTTTGATAGTTTTATCAGGTTTTAGATGCCAGGGATATTAAAAGGATTTTGAAAGCACTTAGAATAAAATTTTAAAAGCACTTAGAAAACCAAGGGGAATTATTACAAAGCTGCATGCACGCAAATTCACAAAGCGTGGTAATAAAGATGCAACCTGGTTAATTCTTTCATCTCTTAAAATTGTCACAAAAATCAGCAAGAGAGGTTTGCAGAAGTGTGCCTATCAGCGTTTGAGAAAAAATAAAGCTTGTTATAAAAAGCAATCATACTTACCACATCCATAATTGCAATCACAATGAAATTGAGGAAAGAAGCTGTGGTGGAAATAATTACTTTCGAATTTGCTTGGAAAAATCCTGGCGAAGACCAAACGTAGGCTAGCTCGGTGAAGATGGTTCGGTAGACTATTACACCAAACACTGCTGCCATCACCAGTAGCAACTACAAACACAAATCGACATTTGTATTATCTTCAAAATTTTTCAACAAGCAAAGGGGTGGTTTCGTAACTGTAGCACGAGAAATTTCTATCTGCAGTAACGTAAAAGTAAAAAAAAAACTATTTGAACATTTACAGTTTTATGAACAAAAACGTTGACACAACCAGTAACGTTTAAAACACCAATCTAAGCCAGCGGCGAGTGTATGAGCAAAGTTTACAAAAGCGATAAACTTAACATTTTTTACCATAAAGAGCAAAGTAGAGCACGACCACGCTATCCTTTGCATTCTTATCTTGGAAGAGACATAAGGTTCTTCTTTCTCGGTAACCGGATTAAGTTTCGTTTTGTTGGCCGCCATTTCGTATTCTGGTCTTACAAGGCCCTACCAAATGCAAAAGGAATGTTATTATTGTAATATAAAAATCTACTTAACTTCGCGGAGAACCAGGTGACTTGCTATTTAATGGGATTGACTGTCAAAATGCAATTTGTCTAGCCGCGACTTGTGCAAAGACTTTTCAAATGAGAACAAAAAAATGGAAATCTTTCAAGTAATTATTTCATTGTTTCACTTAAACGTGAACACGATTCTCAAAACTAGTAGCAATCGACGAGAGCGCAGTGGTAGAGTGCGCGCCTCTCAATTGAAAAGTTGGATGTTCAATCCGCGGTCACTGATTGAATCGCCGTAGCCATCCTTGGGCAGAGTGTTCACCTCAACCGCCCCGGCAAGAAGCAAATTTCATACTTTGGCCTGCCGCGAAGTTCCGCCCCCCAATATCAAATATAAAACTTATTTTTCGTAAGCCACGGCATCAGTTAATGAGAATAAATGCTCTAAAAGCCATGCATATCGTTTTTGATGCATTTATAGAAAACTGAGGACAACCTTGAATTAACGTCCTTTCAAATCAAAGAGCATCACCAAGAAATTCTTGACAAAAACCTTGACGTTTTATGCGCATTCCGCTAACATTCCATAAACGTAGCAAACACTGCCGCAATCTTCACCAATAAGAAAATTTGCTGAAATCAAGCTCAGAGCCGTTTCGTAAGTAGCGTTTAAATTTCAAACCTACCTCTTCTTGACTGATGTCATTTGTGTCCCATAAGTAAGCATATTTCTCTTTCTTTCGTTTCCAAAATTCAAGGAAAAATGTTGCTGAAAATGAAGCGCGTTTGAACTTAAAACATTCAGAAATTCATGGTAAAAGTTTTAATATTATTTACCAAAAATGTTTAAAGCATTCCATTTTTTGGAATGAAACTTTAGATGTTTTTTCTTGCTCGTCTAAATATCAACTGACAACAGATCAAAGAGTTGAACAACAAACGTAATATTTTATCCAACTGAAACTGCTGTGGAAAATCTTAGTTTTGCAAAATATACTTTCCTTTTCAAAAAGTCTGTCACCATCAAAATATTACTTCTATATTTGTTTGTCGGAAGAAATTCCAAACACTTCTTTTTCGAAAAAGATGTTTGAATTTCTTTTCAAACTCGGCAACATTCCGGCGAGATTGTTGGTGGCGAAGGGTAGTAAGTACAATTTTGACTGATCAGTGAAGAATTCAGATCCACATCCCGGGCAGTAAACACGTGAATAAATAGATCAGGCTAAATATTGTTGGAGTAGTTTATCAAAGAAGAAACATCAAACCATTCTGAGTATTATTAATGAATGCCAATTAAGTAAGAAGAGAGTCAAATATTTAAAAAGAAATGCGTGAATCTAAACCAAATTCAGTTTTTTGTTCAGATCAAGAAAACGTTCTTTCATTCATTACCACACCTACATTTTCTGTGGAGAAATTTGCGGGTGCCCAGGAAGACTCAAAACACCCCACGGTTTTCAGCAATCTCTAAAAACTCTGTTGGCTCCATAACAACAGGGGACCTGCACGGGAGATGCAATCCCGCCACCTCGTTCTGGGTCGATCTCTGGGCATCTTTCCCGTGGGTATAGCCAGCAGGATTTGCCTCGTCAATCTTTCTGAGGACATTCTGGACTCATGGCCGAACCAACTTAGCTGGGATCTTCTCTATTTGGAGAAGAAATCGCTCGACATTCGAGATTTCATTAATTTTGCAGCTGCACATTTGCCGCAAAGTGTCACGCTGTGAACTCTTCGTAAACATCCCATCTCTGCCACTTGTGCTTGAGATAGCATGGAAGCTCTCAAAATAGGGCAGAACGCTGTCTGCAAAGGTCTTTCTTACATCTTTGTCCACGAGGGCCTTTAAGAAATACATTCGAGATAGATTACGAAGTGAACTTATTTTTTAAGGCTTCCTCTAAAAATAGAATGTCATATTATATTTTTCTGTAAAATAAAACTTTGTGTTTGGTTGGAGAGATACGCTATTCCTCAGCTGGGCTTCTGTTTCGTGAAGTTAGTCTGATGTCAATCCATTACACTTGTGCAGCAAACGCAAATGAGCAAACCGTGGAAATGTTCTGACTTGTATTCATAAAGTTATTAAAAATGTTATAAAAAGCTTATCCTATGCTTACCCCACAAAGCCATGATGAAGGAGAAGGCTACTGTAAAATTGTTGTCAAAGATGTAGCTGATTTGACTGTACAAGCAGGATTGGTTGAGAGGTTTAAAGGAGCAGTAATCGCAGAGCGGGCATATGAGTGCATTGGAATTGCAGATTTGTTTCCTATAAAAGCTTGAAGCTCGTTGGCAGTTCTTTTACGAAATTCACCGAATTTGTTTAAAACAACCATGCCGGTTGCGTACTGACAGAGCAGGGTTGTGGTGTAACGAACAGAAAATACGAAAATAATTACTTGTACGCAACATTTGGCAAAACTTGGGTTTACAGTGTCTTCGTTGATAATGGCAGCTTTAGCTAACGTCGGATTTACTTATAAATCAACAAGCGCAACACACCAGGAGTATGTGACAATTTCAACCATTCATTCAACAAAAAGTCAATAGAAGTTTCCAAGCAATGAAATCAAAGAAACAGATCTTGCTTCCCTCAAGGAAACATCCATCACGTTCAAGCAAACAACGTAAATTTTGATGCAGAAGACGGTTATAACGTTATGTGCAAATCATCACGTGCCAGACAGCAACAACGACAACGCTCGCAATTTGACTAAATTTTTCTTGAGAGTTGATCACGCGTCAAGCGCAAAAAGAGCTGTTGTTGATCACGTGATACCAGACCAACATCGACACTAAACGAAAACGCTGGATGAATTACTATAAACGACTTGGTAGAAAACGAAACGCTGAAATTAATTTAAAAAAATTTGATAGAGAAAGACAAAGAAGAAAAACCGTCATTTAAAAAAATATTGATTACAAAAACATATCAACCCGATTAACGTTTTATTCTCAAGCGAACTGCACAGTGAGGAAGAATGTTAGCATTTTTTATAACATCCATTCAGTTTGCTATGTACTTCACATTTAAATCCGTAGCGAAAAATAAAGAGGTTAAGCCGATTCCACTTATTGCACTTAGCAGTTAGGAAGACAAATATAGAGATTTGGCAGCTATAGGAAGACAAATACGAAAAATAAAGACATTAAGCATTCACTTACTGCACGTCGTCCGCAGTGAAAGATGCCAATCCGTAAAGGAAGTTCAACAGACCCAGGACTGCAGCGGGAACCAGCATTTGGGTGTAGAATCCAAGCCAGGCAAAATAAATCCCGATTTTCTCACCAAAGTACCGCCTGCAAATCAAAACAGTTACCGGTATTTAGAAAAACGCTGATATATAGAAAACCTGTAATATTGATTCAATCACGATAAAACTCCATAGGAATACAGTAGTCTTAATCTTTTCTTATATGGAGAAACTTCCTTACTTTTTTCTTCAACGTTAAAAACTCAGTAAAAGTATTTAACCTGAAATGCACATTTTAGAAACGACTTGAAAATTGAAAATTAAACGCCTGTTATAAAAGTCACATTGCTTAGCAAAAGTTTTGCTTTGTGTGATATTTTTCCAACCTGATCATCTCCAGCGGTTGACTATACATCCAAGCTCCTGCCCGACCCCAAAGCCAGTACAAAGTTTGCCTTTCATTTAGCAAAATCTTTTCACCTGCGTAGAAAGAGATTTGTTTTTATCAGCTTGTTACAAATGAAATTTCCAACTTTGCTCTGGAACACGGAGAAAGCTTGTTTGCATCGGTGAACACAAAACATTGGTTTGAGCTTACAGTTGTCGACTTCTAAATTGATCAAAGGTCAAAGTAAAATTATTGGCCTGCAAAATGCCAACGAATCCTTAGTTAAAATTTATCAGGGTTCCAATACTAAGTATATTATGGACTATTATGGAGAGCGTACTGAAAGAATTGTTAGACACAAAATTTTTAGTTTATTTCAATGACATTTTGTTTGGTTTTTCTTGCTTTGCATCGCAGGCTTACACTTTCAAGATTTAAATGGGAGCTAAGAATCAAGGTTAAATTTTATTTAAAAGCACGAAAATGCACTGGGCAGCCAAGATAAAACCTTAAGCTCCAAAGATACATGTTACCGATTTAAACTTTTATATTTTCAAGGAAATCGTGGTAGTTTTAATCGTGCGGCAACTTACTAGACCCTTTATCAAGCTTTGGTAATTTCCAAGGACCATCATGAGGTGGGTATGAGGCCAAATAAGCTTCACAGGCCTTGAGATTGTGAATGCCCACTTTTTCCTCAAAACCAAACTTTGTTAACTTCAGCACGCTGTTGACCTGGAAAAAGCCCATTTATTAAAACTCGTTTGGATGTACTCTTTCGTGGTCAAGCAGTTTTTCCATGTTTGTCACGTGTGTAATGCCTTTACGCGTTTCAGAATCAGGCTCAAATATGTTGCTTTTCCATGTATTTTGGCTTGATGTGCAAGTTTTCTCGGTGGAAGTGTCCCTTGCTGCGGTTTCAGTTATAGCCTACACCTCAGTTGATGAACAGTGCATCGAAACAAGCCTACGAAATCTAGTGATATTGGTAAGCTTGCATATTTGTATATTATCAGCAGGTTACAATTCAAAGTGAAGTTGAGGAAATTTGCGAAAGCTTTACTACAACGTGTTCAACGGTTAGGTGCAATCTGCAAGTAAACCTTGTAATTCAAGGAATAAGTTTAAGAAAATGTTATCAAGCTAGCTGAAGATGGCGAAAAAGCTTTAAAAAGTATTTTTGTTTGTCAAAAGATACATTACGTTTATTGCAAAAACGATTTCTCCTACAAACTCTGGTCGTTTTTACGAAGCTTTGTCATAAAAGTTCTGGTACTTTTTAGAAAACCATTGTTGTTTACACCCAGCAGAAACATTATCAAAAAACTGCCCAATTTATAGAAAATTATGCTCACCAGTCTGAAGCGTTCAGCTTTAGTGAAGAAGGTGTCTTGATTCTCAATAAGAAATCTACAAAATAAGAAGTTGTTGAGTGGTCAAGTTCAGACTGGTATCAGCAGGGATGGTAACGTTTATTTGTCAAGCAAAATATACCCTAAGCGCAGTTCCTATAGAGCGTTTGAGCCATAACACGATGAGGAGCTAATTTCGATAATGCTGTTTCATATTTTTTGTGATGGTTGATGGTTAGCTTTTTGCTTGGCAATGCTGAGTGGAAGCAGCAGGCAAATGTTTAATAGAAAAGAATATCTCAGCCAATCCTGGCAGTAATTCTGTGAAAGTGGCTTCTACTGTAGCTTCTTCAAGATTTCGATACGTCAGAATCAAGAAACGAGAGAACTTGCACCCAGTTTTGTTTCATTTGCTTTTACATTGAGGTGGTTTCATATTCGATGAGCTTCACGACAGGTTTGCTACATCTTTGCAGGTTTGCCAGTCTTTTATAAACACAGCTTACTTGCAACTCTAAAAGTGTTTTGGTAAATGATTTCTTAATATTTTTTGTATAGAACAGGAATAATGTCGCTTTTCGTGCAGATTACGTTTGTGAAGAACCATTCTCAAGCTCTCTCGTATTTCTCATTGTTTGCAGTGCAAGTACTAAACGAGGGTTGAATAAATCGTCACTTGGCATTTCTACCTAAACTGTTACTAAGCAAAGACTACAAAGAGTGACTGTTTTTATAGAAGGAAACATCTTTTTGAAAGTGCAACTTTTCCCGAATCTACACGGTCAAATCACTGATGTATTTATACTTCTGCCTGCGTTGTACTGTAGCACCAATGATGATAACCATTAGCAGGACTTAATCCAACTTAGGGATCGGGCACTATAGGCTGAGTTTGGAGGAACATGCCACGCCTTTTGCTTGCTCAACTTTCCACATGAAAGAAGACTAGGGTACAAGACTTGTTTTTTATGGCACGTTGTGAAAGGTAATGTATACCGTACTTTGAAACCGTACCTTCATTACTGACTTGGTAAGTAGAATGCTTTTCCCGCTTAGTGACACTACAAACGATATTTTGCGAACGTTCCAGAAATTCTGTAAATGTTACATCAAAGTTTGTCCCGACCACTTGGAGGCGCATTCATTTGCGTTTTGGCAACGAGTGTGGTTGACATTTAACTGTTAAAACTTTCGCTACGGTTCGAATGAAGAGATCAGATTGTCAGAAAGCTCGCAGCGTGACTCATTTTTCTCGATTTTCTAAAGAACCGAAGAGTGAAAAAATGCTCCCACTCATCGTGTGACAGGAAGATATGTCGCCTGTGATATTTTTTGATTCCAGTGTTTAGCAAATTAAACTGGTGGCGTCTTACTGGAGGTCTTACTGGAGGAAAGTAATCGAAACTACCTGACACAAACTTGAAGAATTGACAGCGAATTCTCTTCGAAGTGCGTGCGTGGTCATTTGTTTCTCACCCTAGTTTTTGGAGATAACATAGCGTGCTTAGATCTTCAAGCATTTCCGTTGCATGCGATGAAGCAATTAATGCGTCAAAGCTGCAAACACCTGATTTCTTGTCAGATGCATTTTTGCCAGTATTCTCGCTGTGCAGTTCAACTTAAACCAACGCCACTAAGTCACCACTTACGGCTGATTTAGACGGAAGCAACTAACTGGAAAATTATCGTTGAAAGGCAGTTTTATCCTTACTAAAAACAAAAAAATAAAGGAAACTCAGTTCACTTTGACAAACGACTTCGGTCGAAGCTGGCTGTGAAATACGGTTGGTCGTTTTCGTGAGTGTCGAACATGTAGCCCTTTTCGGTAAGCTTCTTCGCATCGAGAGTAAAGCGAGTCATGCTCTTCAGGGAATATAAAAGAAAGTAAACAGTTTATCATGCTTCGGAAGTTCAGAGCGTATGTATCGCAGTAGGCAGCATTCAATGCCGCCTGACTGGCAAATCCTTTCTTTTACAACAAACTGCTTTCGACAAAAATGCGATTGTGTCAAAGCAAACATTTCTAAGCAAACTTGCTGTAGCGATTTTTTTTCTCAAAAATAAGTCTACCTGGATCAACAAAAATCATAGCATTTACAAACAGTATTTTTGCTATTCAGCAGGAACCACGCTTTCGATTTGAAACATCTTTATGCGAATCTGGACCGTTTGGGCTTATAGCCGCTTCTCTGCCCTAAAATCGTGTTCACTTGTTGCTTTTAAAAAGGTAACATACATCAAATTCGAACCATACATTTTAATTATTCGTACCTTTGTCCAGCGGTTGGTTTTCTTTTTTTGGTTGAAAACGTTGTTTTTAGCAATTGGTTTTCTTATTCTGGAAATTTCTGCCCATTTGCAGAGAAATTCCCAAGTAGCGTGGATCTTAACAAAAGTGACGCCATTTTTGTCCTTGAAATCATTACAGTCGTCTGGCCTCTGCAAGAAACATTTTTTGTCAGCGCCAGGGCATTTTTTAATAAATGTGCAAAAGAATGATGTTTGATTAAGAAGTTGTGCGACTAATCACCTGTTTTAAATCTGTAAATCGAAAGTACGGTTACACTGTTATGTTTCAACGCGTTTAAAAATATAGAGGTCCAGGCCTTTACATGAAATGAGCGTTAAAGCGAATAATGGTAAATTGTCAAACTCTTGGCGCATGTACAGTAGAACCAAAACGTTATCAGATGCTTGTTTTTACGCAATCATCAAACAAGGTTGTATTTGTGAGTGGAAACATCGAAGTGTTATGAATATGCCTCACGGGAGTATCGAGCAGTGAACTGGGTGTACAGTCCATGCCAGGTGCCCAACCAGCTCTTCATTACGGGGAGGGGTCAATTTTCATGAAATTTCATTCGATGACGTCATCGTGGTTATTCAACCGTGGTACAAATTTTTCGCAAACGTCACAGATAAATTTCTCTTCGCAATATTTCCTAAAATCAGAACTTTTCAGTTTTAATCAATATGCAGACCGAACGATCAGGACAGAGAAAAAATTAGTAGTCTAATACAAACACTTGGTTTCGTACTCAACTAGTGCAGTCATGGCTTTAGTGTGGCGGACGTATGGGCTACTAGTAAACCTGCCTAACTTTTCTTCTTGTTTTTGCAAATTCGTTCTAACCCTATTCTTCTAGCATGTGTTGGAATTTCTATCACAAACTACTGTAAGATCCCAAATGTGAAGGATAGCCTTCGTCAATTGTTAGGGGATCTTTGGATCCTAACATGTCAGGCAAAACGGGTCAGGTGTTTTTGGGGCAAAACGACTTTTTCTGGCATCCACACGAGTTGCGTGAAAGTTTTTAGAAGCACGTTTAAGGCCAGTGGTGTAGGAGGTGGGGTGCAGGGGGTGGAAGCCCACCCCAAATAATTTTGATGTGATGAAAAACCGGAAAAAAAACTTAAAACCCGGGAAAAATCTGCGTAAATTTGGGTAAAATGTGTAAAAACCTTCGCAAAATGGCTTTATATGCTTTGATTTTACAAAAATGGCGCCCGAAATAAAAGTGTAGATGTTTCTTTTTGTTGGAGCTCATGTTTCTTCAGTTCTTTTTCAGGCAAGTTAGGGAAAATTTGGGCAAGTTTGGGGGAAATTTGGGCAAAAATGGTACTTGAAGTGCTTTGATTTGAAAAAAATGCGCCCAAAATGGAATGAAATGCAGTCGTTTTTTTGAGGTCATTTTCTTTAGAGTTTTTTCGGGCAAGTTTCGGGAAATTTGGGAAAAATCCTTCGCACCCCCAAAAATTTGCCTGCCCCCGGACCTATGAAAGGCTATGTGCTTTCAGGGCTTGCCCTGATTGCAAAAGGAAGAGTCTGGTGAAGCGTCATTTGCAGACAAAGTGGTGTAGTAGGTAGGTGCGTTCAACACTTGACTAGCACTCATATGACACTTTACTAAACCCTTTTTCCCAAGCCGTGGCACTGGTACCAACCCAGGAAAACAATCAAACGTGAAACAGTCCACACGCTAAATTTAGTTAAAAATATCAGCTTTCGAACCGAGAATTCAACTACACAACTTTTTTTAAAGAAATGTACTACGTTAATAATGGTGAACCGTTTGCCCCTAACAAAAATAATCAAAATGTTGTAGAACAGTGCTGTTCAATCTTTTTGTGATCGAGGAACCCCTGATATACTTTCGCGCTTGTCATGGAAACCCATTAACAAAAATTTAAAAGACACGAATTACTTGTAAGAAAATCAAGTATTTCATTATTAGATAATAATTCAACAAATGATCAGTGATTACAGAACTTAAAAAGTAAGAAATTTAATGACTCGGTTGTTCTTGCATTTTTGGAATTTGGCTGCTACATTCAGAATTTGGTCATCCGGCAAAAAGAACCCGTATCTGAAACATGTGTCGTCGCTTTTTCTAATTTTGGCAATTGAATTACATTTTGTCCGCTTTGGATCAGGTGCCCCTTTTACATTTGAACTACACTGCTCATTACCGTCAACACCTTCGTTGTTGTTATTATTTCGCTCCACATATGAAAATATGCTATTTTGCTTCATCTGGCTCGACTAAATAGTAAAAAGTTGGGTTTCACATTGTTTTTACTTTGTTCCCACAAAGGTTGAACAGCAGCTGTAGTCTTCAACTCTTTCTACTCTCTACTAGACTCAGGCTGAGTCTACTTTCTACTCAGTCTACTCTACTGTGAACAGTACATCGGCAACATCGTATAACTGTGATGCAACAATAACGTTCTTCTTAATTGCACAACAATGAACAACAAGTGACGCACAAACTTCCAATATTTCTTGCTCCACTATCTGCACTCAACCTCCTGTATAACTAACTGGCCTACTTGGAGTCTGAATGCGGCACAGTGATCTAAAAAATTTCATAATGACGCATCAACATACTGAAGCAAAAACCATTTCTCCTAAAAACGAGAAACTCCCACGGAACCCCATGCATGTTTTGCGGAACCATAGGGTTCCACGGAACCCCTGCTGAAGAGCACTTCTGTAGAATAAGAAGCGGCCTGACGTGGCTATAAACTTTTTTTAATAACACCAACATGTCAACATTTTTCTTATCACTTTGAAAGTTTCAGCAGTTTGCACGGTTCAACAGTAATGTTATAAAGTTTCGTGAGGTCAAAATGAGGCTCGTTTCAGAAAAAAGTGGCACACGAACAAAAGGATAAAAAATGCCATAGAAATACAACATTTTAAACTATCTCCCATGTTTTGGCAATTCCAGCATATTTGTGGTTAAAATACCAATCATTTACGAAATTTTCGTTCAGATGGCCTGTCTCAAGATAAATGTTGTAAGGAGATAATTAACCAGTAGGACAAAGAAAATTCAAATAACGCTTTTCTTAAAAATGATTACAATACAAAAATTTCATCTTTATTCTTTGAAAATTTCTGCATATGTCAAAATTTCTGTGGAATGTTTTGAATATTTCGGGGGGGCAAATGTCCCAAATGTCCCCCGCGCCTGGTCCATGCTATCTCGCATCTCTCAGAGGTGTTACCAGGGAGGCTATCGTTTTGGGAATAAAACTGTGTAGGCAGTGCGTTGTAGTTTAACACCTTGAGCCTGTCAATCAAATACGTAAATCGGAACCATGGAAAATCCCGGAAAGGCAGCCGAGAAAGCATACAAGCAATTTACCAGGGGCTGCCAACTCGAATTACGCGGCTTAAACGACAGCTACCAACATAACCACCCACATTGACGATCACAGTCTGGCAGAAATGCCAGGTTGGCCAGTTGTGATGCAGACTTTCAACAGAAAGCAAAGCTCTGTTGAAAGTCTGAGTGAAATACGGCAGAGGTCGAAGCTCTGTCAAATTGAACCGTGATTTAAGACTGATGGCGAAGCTCTGTCGGATAGAGCAGCGAGTTTCTGATAGAAAATGAATTTCGGTAACTGTTTGGCAGAGAGCGATGCTCTGTTGAAAACTAAAGCAGTTTCGAGAAACCGTAAGAACAGTGCAGGTGATCACAACAGCACACTGTGTTGCGCTGAAACGGAAAGCGTGGTACGTGCACCGCTGACTGAAAACAGCTGCATCCTGTTAAAACAGAAAAAGCCATTGCGAACTTTGGTTTGCCCTTACATGGGTTCTCGGGGTTCTGTCAAAAATTTCCCTGATTGGACTTAGAAAATTTTCTACTGCGAACTACAGTTCGCGCTTATGTGGGTTATGTCAAAATATTCCAGTATATCTGACTTTAATATATTTCAGCTTTTTTCAGAATATTCACACACAGCCACCGAACAGAAACGCTCGAACCCCACGGGCATGTTTAACGTATTTGTTGGTGTTTTCTCGTTTGGATTTCGCATTTTCGCATGTAAAGTTGAAGAATAAAAACGATTGAAAGAAATAAAATTCTAGCATGTTTCATAATAATGGAGACACGTAAGAAACAGGGATTTGGTGCGTTATTGTTCGAACGCATCAAAACATTTGTTGTAGCAAGGGTGAAGACAAGCTGCATCAGTCACTCAGAAAGTTGTGATAGGGATTGGTGTTTTAAGAAGTAAAGTCAGTGCACTCTTCGAAAAAGAGCAGACAGAGTAAAATACTAAAAAACGAGATGCAGCTTTTTCTTTAACCGAGAGCGATTATTTAAATTTTCTGGTTAAAGGCAAGGAAGTCGAAAAGGTCAGCCCCATGCAAATATTTAAAGCTGTTGTTCGCCTATGGCAGATACAGAGCTGCACAACTTAACCAACCTGTTTGGTTTACCATGAAAGCCAAACGATTGTTAGTAAATATTGTAATTTAGTTTTGCCTGGTTTATTGTTTCAATTAGTTTAAAAAAGCAAAAGGTATGCAATGAAGGTTAAAGACGCAAACAATTTGACGAAGTAACAAAAATTACCGTAAAAACAGGTTTTAACAACTGCAAGTAACAAACGTTATGCATAAAATCTGTTTGATACTATAATATCTTTGGAAAGTAAGTAGCAATTTCAATGGCAGATATTTCGGGAAATCATTAAACACATGATTTTGTGCATTGCGAAATTGAAGCTACCCATATATCTACATTTTGTGCAAACTTCGCATGATGTATGTTACCTGAAAAAAATCTGATGCCCCAAATCCACTAGCGCATCGGTGTAGAACAACACAAGACAAATGCTGAGACACAATTTACTTTGTACACCGAAAATTCTGTTATCTACTTATAGTGATGAAGTGCACTTCTACGCAAGAAAATTTTTTTTATCTGCAGTTTGGTTCTTCCCAGCTTGCTAGAGCTACAAATGGACAGTGAAGATCGTTTGTACCTTTAACAAAATAAGATTTCATACTGTCTACAGCAGTGAATATGATTACGCCGGATTTTCCGCTCTTCCCAAGTAACTCACAAAAGGAGCTGAAGGTTTTTGAACAAAACGAGATAGAAAAATATCAAATTGTTTCTAGAAGAAAGTTGTTTTAACAACACCTCTGCAATAATGGCGGAACGATGGGCCATACAACGCTCGAAAATGATCCAAAACCTTGTCTAACCTTTAACAACGTGTTTTCTGTTTTTTTTGTACAGTTGCGTACAATTTTCTGCTTGCTGCACACTGTTTGAAGCATACGCAATCTTGCAGGGTATAAATAAAAAATTTGATATGTACATGTATTTTAAACTTTCTAATCGTTTTTTATTTATTCACGGCACTCATAACAATAGACGTAGTTGATTGTTGCGAAAGTTTGACGGTAAAGATTATAAGCTACTGTATACTGTAACCAAAATATGTGCAGAAATGTGTTGATTTCTCTGAACAACATTTTTTGTTTTTTCTGGTGCAACAAATATTGCAAAAAACGAGAAATATTACAAACGGCCCCTCTGAAAGTTTTTTAAAGGCAATGCTATATCACATCTATGAAGGTATAACGAGTTGCAAGAACTTTATTGAAGTCTTCCAGTGTTAGGTATAAGGTAAAGCGTACCTGATTGTGGTCGGTGAAAGAAACTCTTGCTAATGTTTCGTCGAAAACATCATATTCCAATTCTAACCCGTGTTCCAGAAGGTTCTTCTCGAACGTAACCCGCAGATCTTTTTTATCGTGTTGTTGTAAATCATAAACCAAGATGTAGTCAACCGAACGAACTCCATCTCGGAACAGGTTTCCACCCTAAGATGGACAATTCATAAGTTTTCGTGTTGCACCTAAGCCAAAAATTTTTAGACAAGAATGGTTGTAGAGGTAGCTCATGTAATAAAAGTGTACCACACGCGGTAAGGGAGTTGCACCTTTGCCAGAGAAAATTGTATTCTGATATAAAAATGTCCGACGTATATGTGACTTGATGTTCAAAACTTTGCTGCGATCAAACCCCGAACTGCACAGAGGAAAAAAATGAACGTTTCAATTCCTTACTTTCCGCCTTTGCAGTTTGATAAATGCGCAGAAAGCTTTTCTTATGTGTAAAATTGAAAGAGAAGACTCGTAGTGCCTCTGTGACAACCCAATTTTATGTTATCAAATTAGCTTCTCAAAATAACACACAGAGCAAATCTTGCATGTGTGACCTCAGCACCGCGTTAGTTACTGAAACTATATTGCAGGCAGGCAAAACATAAATGCCGCTATGGACAGTGCAAACTGTGCACTAATATCAACTTTAAGAAAGATTTGTTTTGCTGTACCTCGAAATTCTTTCAAAGTAAACAAAATCATAGTTTTTTTATCCAAGCCAACGTTGTTTGCACTACCCAAAAGATGCAGCTACAAGAAAGCGGTCAATATCTCGTACACATCTATATCGTTGGTTGTCTAATAGCCTGCGAAACGCTTGATGAAACTAAAAGCACTGATTGACTTACTCGAAAATGTTGGAGAGAATGGTTTTGCACATCCTTAGACATTGAATACGCCAGCATGAAAAAAAACGATTTTCATCCAAGCAAAAACAAACTAGGTTTGATCAGGCTGTGGCGCGATTTAAGCGAAGAACTTAAAACTCGATACCGAAAATGCAGGCTTTCCTTTTTTAGAGTGAACTCCATAAGTAAAAAGCAGTACACAGTCAGTTGCCCGCGATAGCACGAGACATTAAGCTAATTTAACAGAAATGTACAAAAAGAACATGTGTGAGAAAGTTAAATGACGCCATCCTGCGAAACGTTCACCGAGTTGTTAAGTCGCAAGCCTAGCCTCACACGAATCAGCTTGTCGCCACTAGATGCACGTCTCTGTTTCACTCAACATGTATTCACACAGAGTAAAGGCCAATTTACACTGAGAAGTTGCCAGGAGTAGCCGCGCACGATTCTTTGTTTGTTTTATTGCGCCCAGGAGTTGCCGTGCCGAGCCGTGCACGAGCGCAGAATTACCCGA
>JGI24022J15233_10003769_pt1 | contig 15279 bp, 11 predicted proteins | sample Ectturendosymbi2_FD_15233 | JGI IMG/M metagenome (IMG submission 15233)
TTTTCGTTCATGGTTTGTTTGTTACCTCTAGTTTCGTTGGGTCTTTCACAGTTTGATTTTTGTTGCATTTCAACAGGAAAAAAATTTTAACTTACCGGTTTCACTTCTAATATATGTTTTGCATTTCGCGATTTAGTTGCAAACGCAGGAAATTGATAGGTCAAAATAAAGTCAAAATTTTGAGCTTATGAAGTCAAAACTTTAAGTTTTTTTTCGTTCAAAAACTTGGTTGCCCGACTTACCATAGTAAAGGTTCCAAGCATTGGTTTTTACTGTAACGAGCGAAGTGACGAGTAGTCGAAGTGATCTGGTGGAGAAAAAGCAAATTGCTATAAACGTGTGAGTGGAGGGATGCTGCCTCGTATGTTGAAGTAACTCAGATTGGGCCTCTGGACCAAAAACTGTTTTAATCCTGTATTTTTTTAACTGTGGGGTGCTTTCGCTGGGTGCGACAAATACTGGGAATCATTGTTGCAAAAAAACTTGATAGCTTCACTGAAATATGATCCTGGGTCCATTAATAACCTTAAAGCGAAACTATTTCTGTTGGTGTATCATGATTGAAAGGGGATTTTCTGTTTATTTTAGTGTATACAATGAAAATGGAAAATGCACTTGGAACAAAACACCTTTTCAGAACTTGTGACGTAAAACTACCAGTGTTTCACTTTTGCCATCAACTTCCCATTTTTTTCCGAAATGTTTCACGAAACTTGTCGCTTTTTCGAACAGATTTGCGACATCATATCCTCGTGGGAAAGTCACTCGCGCTTGGCTGTTGCTGCGGCTAAAGGACTCGCTGTGCATTCGACGCACGATGGCGCAGCAGAGCAAGGCCGGGCAAGCGTACGCTTCATCTTCAAGCGGCGTCTCGACTTCAAGGCGTACCGTCGCTTGGAAACCGAATCGGAGAAAATTCTACTCGTTTATCAGGTAGGTTTTGTCGCGGAATTTCACTTCTGGTGGACAACCGCCTTACATCTGAAAAAGATAACCGGGTCCGTCAGGGTGGCTACGTACCAACTGGCCATACGTTACTATGCTGTTTAATCTCCCCAATTGTCCAATTTATTCTCCTGAGCTGCTTATTTTTGCTCGTTTTTGTTCGGCTGCTCGTTGTCGCGCGTTTTGAACGCCTCTGCCCTTCCCTGACTCGTATGCACTAAACCAGGTACCCTCAATTTCCGGGTCAACCAAAACCCTTCGCGTCTTTTGCCGGCTCCCCCTCATCAGCAAGCACCACACAAGACAGCAGTCAATTGCCGCTAACTGGCATTGCACGATTATGATTGCGCAATCGTACCTTGGATTGTGTTTTTGACAAGCTGCTAAAGCACGCAATATGCTCGCATGGCTAAAAAGTGTGCTAGTACTATGTTGTTACTTTTTTGCTTTTTTTAGCGAGCCATCGTTACCGCAAGGACGTCTTTGCTCAGTGCATTAATGTCACGGTGGGGTTTTCACCACAATGTGTTCAAGTGCCCGCTTTTCATCTTACTTGTCTTATTGAGTCATTGCATTGAAACCAAAGCACCNGCTCACTCTTTCCCATTCACCAAGCAGTGCTGTTGCAGATNGCCGACGAAATATCGCGCGATCGATTCCCGCTGTCGCGTGACCTTGCGATCGAGCTGGCTGCTCTCGGCGCCCAGGTGCATTGTGGCGACAAACCACGTGACCCGGCTTCCGGTGACGATTTCAATCACGTGATCAAGTGCTTCCTTCCGGCGAGGTACAGAGAAGGCGCGAGTCGGCACCAACAGAAGTGAGTCGTTGTTCCTTGTTGCGATGGCAGGAACTTTGCCGCATGCGGTTTTATGACGCCGTTATAAAATACATCCGATTCCCACTTTAAAGATATGCTTTCTGTCTCATCGAGCAAAGCAACAGAATATTTCCAATATTGCTACATTTGTGGCATTAGCAGTGGCTAGACTCCTGAAAATAAACTAAACGCAGAAAGGTTTGCGAACGTGATGAACGGAAAGACGAGTTACGGAGTCATGTAATCTGAAGCGATTGCTCTAAAAAGTTCCATTACCCCGGCCTGTGACGTCAGTCGTTGGTTTTGCTTATTCTGAAAAACCCGGTTGTCATTACCTGGAATCGTTTTTCTTTTGCTCTGAAAGTTAATAAACCACCTGCTTTGATTCGCCTGGTTTTCCTATTTTTACACCACCAGGGGGCGGTCGCACTCCGCCTCGAACGCCTGTGATTGTGTAGCCGTTCACGCCTAAACAGAAAGATTTCAATTGAACAGTTAGATTTTTTTAAAATCCTGAACAGTTAGACTTTTAACTTTCCATTGTATCAAGGTGTGTTTTTATATTGCGCCAAGGACAATACAGAAAAGCTATCTTCACTTGCGACAAGAAGATTCAGGTACACGCAGGAACATGATACAGGTTTTTTAAGGGCTTTCTATTGAAGTACAGCTGTGCTGAGACCATCGTGTAATTAAATAAAATACGTTTTACTAATGCTTTCGACACTCACTGTATGAAAAGCGTCGCTAAAAAGATTTATTTCCTTGGCAGACAGACGCGTGCGCGTGTAAGCGAATGCTGGGCAGGTCTTCGCGGAACGACACCAAGCGACGCGGTCCGAATATTCCTCAACACTGCCCGCAAGTGGCCGCTGTGTGGCTCCTCCATGTTCCTTGCTAAGGTCAGTGGGGTTGCTTGTTTAGTGNGCTGTTAAGTTGAATCGAATTTTAAAATGTTGTCCACCTGGGAAAGAAGAACTCGACTGTGTTAACGAACCGATGCCAAGTTCTAATCAGTCCCGTCGTCACGGGGGCTTTGGTGGGCTTAGCCCTCCCCTAAACGAAGCTCCAAGACCCCTTAAATTGATATATGAAACCATATTAATCAGTGGTGTTTTATCATTTTCAGGATGTCAAGTCCCCCTTCATAAACGTTAAGCCCCCCTATTGACGACTTTTTGACGACGGTTCTGGTTCTGATCTGCGCCAATGGGTGTAGAAATAGCGTTCAATATGTGGGCCGGATTGCCAGGCATAAATAATCATCTCTTCAAATGTGGTTTTATTTGTGGAAGTTCGGTCGACAAGTCTTCGCAAGAATGTTGAAGCAGTGTTGGGAAAAACTGACATGTTCTTGTACAGTCGTGTCCGTTTCAGGGAATTATCTCACGCGTGCAGGATTTTCTTGTCGCGTGACGCCTGTGACGAATCTTGTGAATTGCGCCGTCCCGTTTTCCGTACATTCGCGTGCATCCCAATGTTTATCCCTTGCTTTTTTCCGTTGCAGAATGAGACGAACGGGAAGCACAAGGGCGACACCGTCTGGCTGGCTGTCACCGATGACGGTTTGAATATCCTGCATCATCGAACGATGGTGATATATCTGCATTCATACCTTTTTAAAAAAGCACTGTTAGACCTTGTTTTGATTTTGAAACTTTTCTATATGTTAAAGAAGGCGTGTTGATATTTGCGTGGTGATTGGCTGATAACTTGATGACGTCGTTTTGCACGCTCTGCTTTCAGGAAGTGACGGACAGGTGCGAGTACGCTGACGTCGTGACGTTCGGGGGCTGTATAGATGACTTCATGGTCGTCACGGAGATGGCCGGCGTGTCCAGGAAGCAATTTTTTGCTCTTGGCAAAGTCCAGGTACGCAAATGATGAGTGATCCCGGAATGAACCCACACATCGTTCCGCACAAATCCAGGCTGTTGCCTTGCTGACGATGCTGTTTGGCTCGTTCATAAACTACAGTACCTTGCACAATGGCGTACAAAGCAGTCAGTTGTAGAATGGCAATGGTTTTACAGAGGGCGGGGCGATTAGGCGGTTTTCAAAGCGCGATGCACGTGTCACATGCGGATTGGATGAATCGGACACATGTTTTTGGCATCGTTGCTGACTGAAGTGGTAAACGTAACATCTGGAGGCTCATTATGCCGTAAAATTTGGAGACGCAGAATTCCATGGTTTTTTTTGCACCACGGGCATGGTATCCACGGTGAAGCGGACACAGATGCAAAAAATCCTGCGCCAAATTGCAATTACCTTTCGTGCTTACGCTTGCCAAGCCATTCTCGCCAGACCGACTTCACTTCTTCGCAGATGTACGATCTTGTCCGCCTGATGGCGGATTATATGAACGCATCTCCTTCGTCCGGACCGAAGCTGAGATCGCCCGCGTTTTCGTCGTGACGTCACAGCCGCTGACCTTCCGCATCGTGACTTCATGCGTTCTTCGCCCAATGATGTCAACGACCACGTGCACGTTTAAAAACCCTACTCGGTGATTTGCGATAAACAGCCTCGTTCAGACTCACCCAGTCGCCATGTTGCATTTCAAGGCGGTTGCGTAGTTGGGAGATCCCCGCGTTTATCAACAGTCTTTCCGGAGCGCACATGCTCAAGTTTGTTGCCTGAACAAGCTACAGATCTACCTCACCTGGACACGCCGTGTAATTCGCCAAGATCGTGAAACTCGTTTTGTTTTCTTTGAATCGAGTCCAGGTCGATTGACGCATTATGTGATGCTTCCTTTTTTGCAATAATGCCGGACAGAAAGCTTCTGCAGGCTACGCCTTGCCCACACCCCCTCTGCATTCCGTTTCCTTCGTTTTGTGTTGATTCCCCGTTCCACGCACGCAACCATGTCACGCGCTTCAGGCTTGTACCGCAGTCAACAGCGATATGTTGACAATACTCGCGCGTGCAAGGTATCTCCATTTCTCAGGACAGCGGTAAAGTACCTGCATTTCCCAGCGTCGACGATAACGCGAAGAGCTGAAAATCATGCAACGGCGACGGCCCTGGAATTGGGTAAAACGTGGCCGCCCGAACAAAAATTGTTTTGCATCGGGTTTTATTTGTACTTTCCTTTTGGCTGTGACGGTTCTGCTTTGTTTTCGTCATCGCGACTGAACGCTGTTTTTCAGAGGTTGGTTTTTATCAGGTCGGAGAGTGGGACGTCTTTGCCGCACGTCAGAACTCTTGATTTAGGCTTTGTGCCTGGTTATTACGTTGCAGTAGAAAACTGTAGGTTTCTTTTCAGATTAGTTGAGTTCACTGGCCGTGTTTCAGTTGAGTTTTGTAATTTCGCAGCCTTTCCTAGTTTAAAACAAAATAATTCAGTTCCCGCCACGAAGATATGATTTACGACCTGTTGTATTTCTGTCGTGATGAAACGGATTTCTCTGCCGAACAAATCCAGCGACAAACTTCGGTAAACAACAAATTTCCGTTTCATTCAATTTTCGTTCTGTTTTCGAACGTTTTCACAGAACTGCCACTCATCAAGCCTCCGTGACCCCCCCCTCCCGCATCTCTAGCATTGTATCGATGATGCATCTGTTGTTCGCGAGGGGATGAAATGCACGCCTGCCAATGTGGCTTCACCTCGTTTTTTGACGAACTAAGCGTAACCCGCCGTCAACGACATACTCGTCACCGTCGTAGTTTGTCCTCTCATTCGAAGCCCACCTAACCAGCCATTCTCGCTGTTTCGAAGATACGCAGGAAGGTGGACACTGTTATTACTGAGCAAGTTTTCCGAATGAAACTTTGTTAAATTGAAACGCAGGCACTGAACAGCCAGTCATCTTACCTGTGCTCTTGCTAATCACCGACACTTTCTATTAATTATAATCAGTAATTATTCGCCGTTTTCCTCTTGAAGTATTTTAGCTGTGGTGCACGTGAGTTGTAAACCAGCGCGAAGCGGAACACTGATGCGAAAGATTTTCTAACGCTGCTTAAACCTGGCTCGTTTCGAACTTCAGTAATTCAGCCTAAAGTCTTCCGTGTTGAGCTCAAAAAAAGAAAGCGGACCTCTTTCAGCGAACTTATTGCCACGATTGGAACGCCTAAAATTGATTGAAACGTCGGATACCCTCGTTGCGTTGTTGTCCTTTCCATTCTTTTGCTGCTTTTCCTTCATTAAAGTTGTCGTCATCCATTTAAACACTCTTGTGGTTGTGATATACCGTGGTAAGGGATAGATCGAGAGAAATTGTCAAACTTTTGCGCGTGCTCTCGGTGACCAGGCGCTCAGCTCCAACATTTTCGGAAGCTTCTCTACCATGTGCAAAAGTGATGTTGTTTAAGAGATGTGATACTTTCAGAGCGTACCGTGACTGTTTTGTGATCGTCATGCATGGAAAACTTCGGAAAATTCATCGCTCTGTTTGATTTTTGGTAAGTGCTGGTTTAAAGGAAAGTCGCCAGCCAATGAACCTCGCCTACCTTGGTCAGTTTATTGCAAGGCATTTATGAAAAGGGTAAAAAATATTGAAGAAACCAAATGATTAGTAAAAGACTTACTGTATGCATTGGAAGTTATCGTGTATCAGCATATACTGTGGAGCAGGTCAATACTTGAACTTTCTAAAGTCCAGCAGTAGTAGCGTCTCTAGATCATAAGACCTGATCAGTTGGGGCATCCAAAGTAGTGCCACTGAAGATCTTGTGGTGTTTGCCGAGCATCTAAAATAGTGTTTCTCAAACCTTTGCATCTCGTGGACCCCCAAGTCATGTTCATGTTTTGCGAACCGAAATTTTTAGCAGAAATTAGGTGGACAATTACATCATAAAGGTAGTACTTCTAGTTAGGCCTAGAGGGACATGTCAGACACACCACAGTTGTGGCGTGATTGAATCGAATAATGCCCGGTGGTGTAGCCAACCCAAAAATTTGGACGGGGCCAAAATGTTTGATTTTAGGCGAATAACACTATTTGTCTAGAAAAACGCCTCTCAAAGCACAAAATGACTGTTTTCTAAAAATTTAGGGGGGCCATGGCCCCTTTCGCGCTACGCCTATGATAATGGCCCGAATGAGCGGATGAAAACTAGCGGATTTTATTGGTTGGCGTCTGGTTTGCGTACCCCGTAAAACACATTCATGGACTCCTAAAGGGTTCACGGACCCCAGGTTAAAAAACCCTGGTCGAAAAGCTGTCAATGGCGATTGTTTTTTTTGATGAGCATCTGACGCTTCTAGATCCTTGTGAAGACCCTGTAGTAACTACAGTTCGAAATCATTGAGTTTCAGGGTAACGCCGATGAAAAGAACTGTCGCATCACCAGCGCCGCTTTTGTCACGTCTGTCTTAAGAACATGATTAAAATCATTTTAAAATACCGAGAAAAGTTGCATTACTTGTTCAAACTTCTCAAGGCTCATTAACAGACGCGGCGGAACAAACTTTATAGTGGGGGTCGGCCCACGACCTACATGGTAGTTGATTGTGTGGAAAGTTTTTGTTTGTGCGTTGAAATACACGTGCAAAGCTTCAGCAGAAAATTCCGTGGACCATTACTGTACATTACAAAGGTAGTACTGGAATTATCTAGTACGTCAGGAGGTGCATTGTGCTGCGATTAAGCTGAATAGTGACCCGACCCAAACGAGCGGACAAAAATTAGCGGATTTTCTTTCGTCATGGGTGCTCAAGCTTGGGATGCCCGGCTTCGCATAATTTTTGAAAAGATTGAAACGCGAAAACGCACCCACACTCGCGATTTTATCGCAGATATTTTGTCAACACCGCTAGCTCCAAAAGTTACATAGTTCTGTTTGAAGCAAACATGAGATAAAAACCTCAATTTGTGTAAATAGGATTGAAATCTATTTTGAAAGAGTTTATTGATTTTACGATTCAAATTCTTCAATTACATCAAGTGTACAGTTGGAAAGAACAACGATGACAACCAAAACATGAGATCCCCATGCCTATGTTTAGCACTCCTTTACAGATTCACACATAATCTAATTGCCAAGCAACGTTTCTGCTTGCATCTTTGTGGCGCACTTTAAGACCGTGGAGTAAAGAGCAACAAAAGCTAGGCTTTCAGCGTAGCTGCAGAGCTATGTGTCGAACCGCTGATTTCGGACAAGTACAACACAATGGCAAGTGCTGCCTAAAGTGTGGTCCGGCTACAGCGCCGCATGTGGCAAGCGAACAGAAATTTTATGATCCGCGAGCTTCTTAAGTGTTGACTGAATGTTGTGTATTTGTTAAAGTAGGTGTTCGTAATTAGAACCAGCATAACATCTTTCAATAAAATAGTACAATAATAAAGGCATTAGACCAGACTCTCGAGAGCTTCTGGAAATTAGTCAGCAAAGATAGATTTCCCAATCTGAAAGATTTCGCACTAAAATTGCACTCAGTGTTTGGAAACATATGTGTGTGAGAGTATATTTTCTACTATGAAACAAATTAAATATAATAACCGAAATCGAATGGCAGACGAAACACTGAACGATAGTCTCCGGCTTGCTACCACTAACAGTAGATAAAGAAACGATAGTACCAGGGATGTGTTGACCACAGGCATCTCACTGATGGAGATTTGTAATAAATTGTTATTAGCTATTGTGTACTGATTTCAATGACGTGCACACTTATCTTCCCAATTTTAGATTTAAATCTTGTGAATCTGTTGTTTTATACACAAATTTGTTGGAAGTGGCCCGCAAGTTGTTACGTTTTCGTAAAGTTGCCCGTAGGTCAAAAGTTGTTGGACCACGTTGGCCTATAACATACGCTGCTGACTGAGTACGCTGCGCTGTTTGATGTGCCAAACCGTATATCATATCGCAGTGAAATCCAGTTGTTTTATTTTGCCAATCCAAAAAATCTTTAGAAAAAGTTTCAATACACTTTTTATAGAACACGATAAGATACTTATGCTTTGATGCAGCAACTTCGAAGCCGTCTATCATTCCTATCCAAGTACGCTTGAGCGTCTGACAGTGATGTGATCTCCAGCCAATAAAATCAAGAAAATTGAAAAAAAGCACACAACAGTTAATCGATATCATCATTTACGGACTGGTGGAACTTAGTGTGCACGTGACTTACGACTAATGCAATGAGGCACTCAGGAAAATTTTGAAGACGATGTAATTGGAAATGATAATGAAAGACTAAAAATTCAGTAAAATAGTGCAGGTGCCTTGTGTCTCAAAGCATCACTTGAGAAATAGTGGGGTCCCGACCAGTGTTCCCTCTAAGCTGATTTTATTGATTGGCGTTGTGCGTGTGTGCACAGCTTTCAGAGACTGCGCACACGCATAAATTTACTGCGCACAGACACATTGAGATGTATCAAAAAAAGTGCGCACACACCAAAATTTCTGCGCACACAGACTACAAAAAATTAGAGGGAACACTGGTCCGGACCCTCCTGACCATTGTTGACCACTCTGTTCCGCTACCCATGCCCATTAATTTTTAAACAACTGCGCATAATTTACTTTCAAAGAATCTAAAGTCACCACCAAGCTCTTACGAAATTTTGACCCTTTTCATCTCCTGTAAACATTTTAATCTAACAGAGAAGGTTGCACCGCCAGACTGTCACAAAAGTAAATTTTGTTATCCTCCCACGCGTACGACGCCATTTCTAAACTGTGCTTTGCATTTGCTATCTCGAAGTAAAGGAACGAATAATCAGTTTTGCAGAAAGTTGTTGTTTTTGAACAGACAAAACGTTTTTTTCTTGTCTCAAAGGAAAAGTAAATGGCAGTCGATAAACAAGCGACCTCTTCCGAGTTGCGTTACATACTAGGCCTATATAATAAATGATGTTTGATGGTTACTTTTGAATGTGCTTACGTCAAAAACAACTTTTTCTCTCGAGACTTGCTTTGTGACAAACTTCTAAGCGAGTAAAAATTAAAGAACCACTGGTTATGGACAACAGCATTGTAGCGTAGCCATGCCAAAAATTTTTGGAGGAGCCAAATATATTGATTTGAAACGTGTAACAGCATTTGGTTTGGGACACCGTTTTTCGGAGCATTAAACGACAAGATATGCTTAGTAAGCAAGCTAATTTAATAACACAGAACTTAAGCCGTTAGTTTTTATGAATATAAAACCCACTTATCCAAACAAATTTTATATAATAAACATAACAAATATTTACAAAGTCATCAGCAAATGGTACCACTAGAGCTGGCCCTTCCACTAGGCCAACTAGGCGCCCGCTTAGAGCGCAGCCTTCAGAGGGCGCAGAGTTCGCTTTTTTCTTGGTTTCCATGTCCCGAATGTTTTAGTGCAGTAAACATTTTCTACGCTGGGGCACATTTAAAACTTTATTGCTACCGGGGACCGCATTTATTACATTTGTACATTTCCGTTATAAGTTACATTTCAAAATATGAATTAATGATAATATTATTATAACCTTGTATCGTTTCATTTCACTTTGACACTGTAGTACAGATGCAGAATAAAATTTCGAGAATTCTGATCTAATCGATAAAATTGCTTCAATATAGACTCGAAATATGTAGGCCTACTGTCTACGTAGGCTACATGTGGCTGCCCTGCGGCCGGCATGCGGCCCGTGGACAGTAGTTTGTCCACCCTTTTTTAGTGTGACGTGTAACGTGGGCGTTAATGTTGAAGCTTGCCTAGGGCACAGAACTGTCTCGGTCCGGTCCTGGGCACCACAATTAAAAGTTCATTAGTTGCTTTCCGCCACCTAGGCTCATTACAAGTCGATTGATCTTCACTTCATTGATCCTTTCACGATGGCAATGAAGCACACACAAATCTGAGAGATGATCCGAAGTCATCGCTGAGCATAACCATGTCTTGACATAGGCGTAGCCAGGGGGACATGGTCCCAAAATTTTGGGCTGGCTACACCACTGTGTCTTGACCCATTTCATGCACATAAAAGACCGCTCAACCTGAACGGTTTTGCGGGTAATGCAAGATGGTAAAAACTAGAATGTGGGTGACGCGGCAGTGCATGGCAATTGAGTCAGCGTGATAAAGATGTGGCAAGTCTGCTTCCAACTGCTGTAATACTGCTCGTAAATGCTACAAAACTAATTATTAAGACGGGCCTGCACAACTCAAAACAGTAAAAGAGCCGCACCAGGCCTAAAGCTACCTGTCGTTGACTGCTTGATAACGATGTTGTCACGCTAAAATTAACCAATCATGCGAAATATCAGGTGCTACACCGCGAACAACAAATCGACGCAAAACACAAAAATGATATTTAATGAGAAATGTTGCACCTTCTGTTGGCAACAATCCAACAATAACGTCATAATCAGGAACGATGTTGGAACTTTTTTACACGTCTGCACTTTGCAAGCCTGAACTTATATTCCTTAAGAGCTTTAATAAAATCGCGATATATTTACAAAAATTGCTCCCTATTGTCAAAAATATGCTCGCATTCGTAATTAAAACATTTTGGGAGGCATGGCCCATTTGGCCCAGGGGCGGATCCATGGGGGCAATCCCCTCCTAAAACCTACGAAAGTAACTTTATGCACCATGATTTTTTACAATTCGGAAAACAGCATTAGCGATATACGGCTATTTTGACGTCCATTATTTGTCACAGCAGTGTTGTGAAGTACACTTCATCTCTTTTACAGTAGTGATCCCTTCAATAGAGACTTGACTACCAAATATTACTGAAATCGCCCTCCTCCCTAGCCTTGCCAGCTGGATCCGCCCTGGTTTGGCCCCTTGACTACGCCTATGAACAGCATCCGTCACGTGGTGGATAAGCTTCTCTGAATCGGATCAAGACGTGTGTGCCAGTGCATTTCTGTATTCGTTACCGACAGCGATAATTTCACTCAAAAACATTTAAAAGCAAAAATAAAACTGGCCATCAATCTATTCTGTATAGAAGCGCGCTTCATGTTGTTGTTTAACGTCCTTTTAAATGCAAGAAAAGGAAATAAATTTACTGCAAGTGCAAGCTGTTTCTACGGCATTTACAGCTGGTGACGCGAGTGAAAACAGCTCAACGTCGTGTACAACGCAAAAATAAATAAACCCCCTTCTGTTCTACAGTTGTCTTTTCCTGAGCTCGTTAATATCGTTTGTCTGTATCTGGGTTGCGTTTATGATATCGTTGGGGTATTTGATTCGTTATGTACATGCTTTGCAAGAACGATCGTTGCCATTAAAGAGCAAAATTTACAAAGAGGACTGCGAAATTAAATTTTCGCAAATGCGCTTGGGGATGTGTGCAAGAGGAAGAAGTTTGTTGATGTTCTTTCGTTGCATTTTCGCACACACCGTTCGCGTTTGGTGCTTGAAAATATCGAAGTCAGGAACACACTTGTGCGCCACCAGGTGACCTAATTTCAAAATCATCAGTTTATGCTTCTAAATGCATCGCGAAGAGAATAGTTGTGGCTGACCGTGTCAAGGGAAAACGCTTCAAGTGATCTGGGAGTCCAAAGTTTCAGAATATTGCCATTGGGGCGTATTGTAATAAAAGCACTGGTTGTGCGGTGTGACGCGGAATTTTAAAAACTCCTGGGGCGACCACAGCAGGTGGGTTTATTAAGTCTTTGGTTGTAAGACAACTGTACCTCTCATCAAAACATCCCACAGTGGTGCGCCATACACTCCATGAAAGAAAAGTGCTTGGGATTTCTCATTCACGATTTCTCTACGGCAGGGGTCACAAAACTACGGCCCGCGGGCCAAATCTGGTCCGCGAAACCATTTCATCCGGCCCCAAAGACATTTGTCAACAATGAAAAAATAATATATTTTTACGAAACATTTGTTGACCTGGTAGAATGTAACATATCCCAAAATATCATATTAGGTAAGACGTCCGGCCCTCGAAGTGTTGTGTAATAGTTTATGTGGCCCTCTGACAAGAAAGTTTGGAGATCCCTGCTCTCCAACAGCAGTGTTGCCATTTATAAGCATTTTTTATAAAATTATGGAAGACGTTTAAGCTGGATCTAGAGTTTTGCACACCTACACTAGTATTGATAAAAGCAATAGATTAGTGAAGTTTTCTTCGATGATATTAAGCGGGTGTGATTAGCTATGGTTTTGTGGTGAAGGGAGACAGATTAGATCTATTTCATTTAGTATATATATTGGACAATCGTTTTTCTGTTGACAAGAAAGAATTTTGCTAAAAACAAACAAACACGGAGATGCCTATTGCAAATGCCGAATACACAGTCTGGTAAGCAATTAGACAACGCTGGCGAAAAAAGTCAGAACTCTGAGATTTTCTTGTGTTTCCACCTGCTTTCCATAAACTGATTTGCTGTCATTTCCCACCAGTAGGCTACTGTGGTAGGAACAGGAGGACAGTCAGAGAGGGTATTACTCGGGGTATTACTTCATACCTCTTGGCTTTTACTCGAACCAGGTTGTTTGCGATTTCTATGCAGTCAGGATAAATTCACAAGGCTACAGTTCTTTCCTGAAGAGAACTACCGACTCTCCTGATTGTGAAATGTAGTGTAAAATCACAAAAAAGTTGCGAGGTACATTGGCTCTCGTCGTTAAAAGCACGAACACAAATTTTGATTTTCTCTTCACATAATTTGCTAAGGTTATCGCTTGCATCATGATGTCACGAATTTTTTTGTTTCACCGACTCACTTGAACCCAATGCACGTCTTACTTTTGAAGAGCTAAAAATGCTTTAAGCAAATTTTATGACTATCTTAAAGATCCACCAACCGATATGAATGCACAACATGCCACTAATTGGCCGATTTTTCAATGCGCGGGGCTTACAGGCGGCCGCGGTTTACTCACCACGAACCAAGAATGCGTGAACAAGAACATGGGCGTCGGAAGGAGGAAGGGAGGGGCCAAGGCCACCCTGTATTTTACAAGTTGACATTTTGTTATTACGTTTTTAGTAGAAAATATTTTTCTCTTAGCTTTGGACTTGGCAAAAGGAAATTAAAACACTGTTGGCACCCCTGGAAAAAATTCTTTTGGCCACTCATGGAAAGATCCACTATTGAAACCCCCTGGAAAGTAACCTTCCGACGCCCATGTACAACATTGCTGGTCTGCGCCCGTAAATTCAGGCAAGAAAAGAAGCGGGTTAGTGATAAAAGTTAAACAACGAGAGTTTGAAATAAGAGAAAGCAAGCGTTGGACTGCAGTGAGAATTGTCAGCCAACCCTGCTTTTCAAGAAGCGATGTTTACGCGGTAGTGTGTGTATGGCACGCATCCCCGAGAAAGTGCTTCGAGTTAAAACACGAACCCTGACAAAGTTGAGAAAAACGTGCAAAATAAAACGTTTGGACTTTTAAATTTGTCTTTTCTAAAAAATAAAGTTTTAACTTCACAACCTCCCTGTTAACCAATCGTCGTTTCTGGTAAACCAGTTTGATTCTTAAGCCAACAAATTGACTTCAGTTTGGTGACGTCAAACTGCGAAACGTCTTCACAGAGTTAGGCCTCCCTCAAAGTATTTGCTGCTTTGATCAAACGCAGATCTCCGCTTTGAGAGCTTCCTGATCCGTCATCTTGGAGTAGGAGAACTGCACGAGATTTCGATTTCCGGCATGTGACCTCATTCGAACCGCTGCGTGTCCTTTGTCCAGCATGTACGTTTGTTTTTCTGCGTTTGAAGTTCTTCGTGACGCAAACAGAAAATATGTGGTGCACACTAGTCAAAACAAGACGAGAAATGTCATCTATCACTTTTCACAACTAAAGCGTTTGTAGCTCAAGTATCCAACATGCACAGCTTGCAAAATCATGTTTTTCCGATCGTTTTTAATAACTTTTTATAGCTCGAATCATCTTCNGTTTGTTTCATTTGTACCCGCTTTCTTACTCCTTCCAGGAGTGCCCCAAGTGGTCGGAGACGTCCATTTCAGCTTGCCTTCATGGTGAGACAAGTGGCTACTTCCGTAGTGAATGCTGTATTGATGCAGGTGAGCAAACAGACAAGCATTGAAAATGACCGAAAAATGTCTTATGTTCTAATGTGGTACATTTTGACAAAGTTAAATCTCAAACAGTGACTATTATTTTGGCCGGAGTGTAATGTGCGTTGAATCCAGTGCATATCAACTAGAATCTACAGCAATGTAGTTTCTAAGTCAGCGTTGTGTAGCCTCCTACCTCCATGTATAACAGTTGAATTTTTGTTTGCAAAATATATGTACCTGAAGTGTAGAGAGGAGAGCTGTAGGTTTGGACTACAGTCATTTCTGATGGATCCAAGGAGTCTCCCTTCAGTATTTCAACAGTGTCTGATCCTGCTTCAGAAACGTCCTCAGCCTAGAAGTGAAAAGTGTGTGGCGTCAAAGATAAAATCTTTCTGTTTCGGAGACGCCAGGACTTCGGTAAACAAACTTTAATCAGGCTCTACTGGCGCTAAAAACATAAAAACACGTTAAAAAACTTGCCAACGTTTCGGCAATTGATACAACTGTCTTCATCAGGGCTGAAAAACGAAATGCCATGACATGCGAGTACAGATGTTATAGAATGTGTGCGCTCCAGGCGGCGCCGTGCTGA
>JGI24022J15233_10003774_pt1 | contig 15273 bp, 9 predicted proteins | sample Ectturendosymbi2_FD_15233 | JGI IMG/M metagenome (IMG submission 15233)
CATCCAGTCACAGTTTGCAAGGCGTTGTTTACGGCAGGGTCAGTGACGCAGGTGCAAGTGAGCACTGCGGCACCAGACAGGAGCGTAGTACAATCCAGTACTTTGCTGTTGAATGGACCAGGGCTAAGGTGACTCTGCGCAACGTTGTTTCTCCAGCAGCCTAGCCAGAGCCAGCAAACCGCCTCAAGAGTGCAAACCGTGGTGTCAACTTTTTGCGAAGTGACTCGAGGTGTCGGCGGTATATGAGTGTCCTGTCCAACGTTAGTCCGAGGTATGTGGGCTCGGAGCAAAAAGGCAGGGTTTCGTTGTTGTGGTTGACTTTCAGATCACTTTTAGCTTCCTTGTTGTTGAGGTGGAAGACTGCCAACACTGCTTTTGTAATACTGAGTTTTAACTTCCAGGTCTGGAGGTATACACCTACGGTTGCCATATCCTTGCTCAGAGACCTCGGGGCAGGTGTTGAGCAACCATTCGATTGTCTCATCGTCCAGAACGGTCAGGCCATGCAGTCCATGGGGAGGTCGATGGATTGGTCATTGGAGGACAACATGGTCGACGGTCTGTACTTCTGCGCCACACGCACAGGCCGCAGAAGTGTCCATACCCCATTTGTACAAGCAGGAGCGGAAACGTCCAGCACCGGTTTGGAGGCAGGACCCACGGTGCGGAGGCCGGACCCACGCTGTTCTTGGAAGCGTAATTCCAGGGGGGTGGTTGCCGGTGTCGGGGGTGAAAGTGCGGAGTCTTGCAGGGTTGGACTTGTCCAACCATTCCGCATTCCATCAGTGATCCGCCAAGTGTGCCTCATGTATGCTATTATTGCAGTCGAAATGATGAGCTGCTGTGCGGCGAGGACAAATGGGTGTTTCAATTTGAGACGCCGTGCATTTGCACTCGGTGAACATGAGCGCTGAGTGGATTGTGGAGCAGGTGTCCATACTTCATGACACAGCGTGCTAGAGACAGTGTGGCTCCTTTGCGGCGAATCTCAGCATGCCTGTGAGGATGTAAGAGGTGTAGATGTTGAAGAGAAGGGGTGTCTGTCCGGATCCCTGTAGGACGCCAATGTTGAGGCGTGGTAACCTACTCCGTTTGCCGTTAGCGGTGGTACGGGTGAAGGTGCGAATACTAACCAGCTCCATGATCAAGCGGATTATGTGCCCGTCAGGTAGTAATCGCAGTAACTTGCAGGTACAAGCTGCTTTTACTGGTGTCTGATGTTATTCAAGGAGTCTGTTTAGTTCATAATCCTCTCTTGTTTCTTCACAGTAGGTAGTGTGAAATTTTTTGCGAGTATCATTTTGATGTTTGTTGGGGAGTAATTGACAGTGTTCGAGTTTGTAAGGGGGGAATATGAAAAAAAACTTTGAGAAACACTGATCGAACCCCAACTCCAACAGGATATCTCTGCTTTTGGTCAACTAGTTTCGTATGAAAGTTTCGGTTCTGAAGCATGCATAGAGAGTGTCAGTGAATTTTGACCTCTGTCAAAAACTCCACTAAAACTCCTAATCTTTCCCCACACAGTAAATTTGTACCAGTTCCAAAGCTGAAAAGCAAACATCTATTGCAGCTGATGAACCTTTGTATATGTGCTATAACTTTTCCTGTGGTACGTTTATCAAAGTCCTGTAAAGAGAACTGAACTGTCACAAAAGTTACACTCGAAACAAGAATTTTGATTGCATTTTTACAAGGAAGATATTACAGGAATGCCTCAAATGTGAAGTACACACAGCGCATATTAATCGGTTTGTACTTACTGGGCAAACCACATTTTATTACAAGAAAGATTGAAATGCTGGTTTCAACGACAAACCTTAGTCTGTAGCAGAATGTCTAAAAAATCGAGACGTTTTTTTCCTCTGTGGAAGAANCCACTTGTTTTTGCCGTTTCAGATGAANGAAGATCAAAATTGCTTTGATTCAACAGATACTTCCGGCGATCGGATATTATCTGTGTGTTTGAAATAGGAATCATTCACAAGACAATGTCAAACAGTGCAGCTGTCAATGCTTAAAAGTTCCGATTTAAAACTATCTCAAAATGCGCATCATCGGCGGTGGTTTTCATTTAACGATGGTTTGACCAAGTTCGCTCGCTTTCGTTTCTGCATCCTTGTTCGTAAGCCGGCCCAAAAACGCATTTTGAAGCAATTACTCGAAACGTTTTCGCGAAGATGAAAAACGTTTGCAACTTGTGCGTGCTTTCAGCAGACACATCTTCTCACTTAGTTTGCATAATCTCTTTAATAACAACTGCATTAAGCATTCTTGATTACGTAAAATTTTTTGTCTGTGCTTTTAAACTGACGAACGTCAAGAGAGGACTAATTGTTGCAGAATACCCCTAATTATCTATGGACTCAGGCTATCCTTCCTAATAGACTTAGCTGTTGCGATTCTTCAACAGGTTATATGGCACGAGCAAGCGTGTTCGATTTCTGCTGCAGGGCATAAACGTTCACATGAAATAGTTCTATAAAATTTATATTAATCTGGTTGTATTGGCAAGTACCCTGTGCGCATGTGCTCTTAGTACAACAATATTATGTTCTAAATATATATGATTCAGACTTTCAATATACTTGTTGCAGCAGTGGACAAATGCTCGGAATCCTAATCTAAGTCCCGTAGCAGCTAAGAAAATTCTGAAAAAAGAACTAACGCAAAGTAGTAATTGAAAATGTGCTTTGTTGCGTAAGAAACAGCAGCGCAACAACCAATGATATCTTCAAAAACCAACTGTTTTCATTGTCAGCTAGGATGGCTTTTCCTTTGCATTTCAAAAACGGAATAGGTAGGATATATTGGAAGTGCGAGTGTTGAACGTCGCTCACCTTTTCAGCATGTTGATGGACGACATCGGCAGCTCGCTGAAAGGACTTGCCAGGCTTCGATCTCCAGAAAATAAAGTCAGGGATGAGGTACGGAGTCGTAATTCGCAAGTTGGTGAGATATCCTAATTCTTGGATAGCTTGAACGTAGGGATGGTTTGCACTGCAGTGCGCAACAACAAGCAGTATGTCACACAACTCATAAACATTCTGAGCACAATTGATAAAAATGTTGTAGGCCTAAAAAGCAGATTATCCCCTGAAGGTATCTCTGACAATTTTCAATTTAACTGTATCTTTACGCCTCTCTCATGCCAAGAGGTTTGAATACTATGTAAGGAAAGCAATTTCAGCGTTCACAGATTCATTGGGCGCCTTCACTTTAGCAACAAACCCTTGAGGTAGATTTGATAATGAAATTAAAAAGACTGATTATTCTCTCTTTTATAATCGTGCCACATCCGCCGCAAAGATTTTGCGATGGTATCCGAATGTTACGTTCTGTAACCTCAATATGCTTAACTGTTCGTGACCTTCATCCACCTGTAGATCAGAAAATCTTCTCTCACAAGCACTTTTCTTTATGGCCCAACTATTTCATTCCGCCTCTTTATATGACAAACATCATATATTTGTTGCAAACTTGTCACCGCTTATTTTCGTTGCAACTATTTAACGTAACTTCACCTCTTTTTAACGCAGCTTCAACTGATTTTAATGCAGCTTCAACAGTAAAATCATCAAGTAAAAGTGTTGAAATCTAGGTATGTCATAATTATTTTCCATTCACAAGCTCCAAATACTAAATTTTTGAAACTATAAACTGTAAAGAAAAAGGGTTACTAAGCCATCGTATAGCTTTTCAACACGAAAAAATGTCGACATACCTGGCATCCTGACAATGACTTTCTGACGACATGGCACACTTTAACATTATTTCAAGCGTCATGAGACTGACATCCCTCGATATATCCACTGGTTCGTTCAGTTGCTCTTGCCATTTGTTCAGCAGCACTTCACCGCATTTGGTGAACACCTGCGTGTATCTGGAAATATTTCTCGGATGTTAGCATGCAAACAAGCACAAGGGTACAACACCAGGAGCGTCTGTTTAGCAGCGTTGCCACCCTGCTGTTACGGAAAGGTACTAGATTTCATGATAAAAAAACACTAGATTCGCAAAAAAACACTAGATTCCAAAAGCAAACTTACACATAGTGAAAATGCCCAGAAAATGCGTTGCAGTACCAACCATAGACATTGTGCAACTCATTGTTACTCAGAGACAAAGAGAACGGGATATAGCAGCAATGCTTGCGTTTGTTTGTACAGGTCACTGAAACTTTTAACAGATGACCAAGTGACTTCGCAGCGGTTTAACTCAAAACATATTATATTGTCTTGTGTAATTTAAGATTTAATTAGGTAAAATTTTTAGCAAATTACAATTGCACTAAATCAAAAGGTCTCGATTACAGTCATAATTACACGAAATGGTGCAATTAATAACATTCAGCTCACTCATAAAAAAACACTAGATAGCCATAAAAAAAAACACTAGAACACTAAATGAAATGAAAAAACACTAGATCTAGTGGAAAAACACTAGGAGTGGCACCACTGTTGTTTAGAAACGAGTCAATTACCCTTTCAAAACGCTGAAATGAAACGCCGGAGTAAGCAGACGACGATTTCTCTGCCACTTCTTTCCTTTGCTGGTAAGCAAACCATCGCCGACCCATGGACGCACAAATTTGTAACCGAAGTTGTCTTTGGGGGCTGAAAAGAAATCACTAAGTCTGCTGTTAGTGGCTTTGTGCAGAGGTTGGCCTAGGTTACTGTTAATTCTACTTTAGCAAAAGATGCATCTTTGAAAATTGGCATAGGTTTTGCAATGAACTTCGACTATAGCAGCTGTACAGCCAGTTGCAAACGGTATAAACAGGATTCTTTTATGGCCAGTTTACTCGTATTGATTGTACGAAAGTTTGTAGGACAAGATTAATAAGCAGGCAAAGAAATGCTTTTCAATGTATAGATACAATAATTTCACATTTTCTGATTTGTAGGCAGAAGCTTACGGCTTGCGTCACTTTTTGCTGAAATTTGCAGGGAAATTCCCTAAAGATCAATTAATTAATTTGTGACTTTTGACCATAACTTACCTACCGCAAACGCTATAGAAGGTCAATCAAAGGCTCTAAAGCTGCGGATTTTCGCCTAGTTTTTGCAAAAAAAGTAACAAAAACGAAAATTTCCTCTTGATGTTCGGGCCCAGGGTCTGATGACGTTGACCAAAACAACCTAAACCTACCCCTATTGTGACGTCACCCACAAAAAGCTCAAATCCAAAACTTTCCTATTTTATTAATCGAAACTACAATGCTTGCCGCATCTTCATAGAGTTTGAACAGCTCTCTAGCTCACTCGTCTGGCGAGTTATGGCCGAACAAATCTTGTCCAAATTGGGCAAATCCCGGTACAAAAAATGCTGAATCATTGAATTTATTAAAAACCTTTCTCTAATTTTGCCTGTACACATGCAGTTTCTTAATTCTTCTTTCAGGAGATGATATCAAATCATATTTATTTCAACTTGCGTCCCTCATCTTGTTCCACAGTATTTTTCTAAGATCGCGATGTCCGTTTCCTCAAATTTGTACGTCTTGAATATATGCGACCTTGCGTTTAAACGTGATGCTGCTTTTATAGTGTGGTTTGCTTTTTGTACCGTATCGGCCTTGGAGTACAATTCTTTATTTCTAGATTTGCTGTCAAGTTATTGCTAAGGTATTGGTTCGATAAAGGTCTGGGATTGCGTTGATTTTGAGCATGATTTAGCTCATGCACTACGAATGCAGGTTAGCTGGTAGTTCTTCAAGTATACGCTTCTCCACATATGCTGAAGAGGATGGATGAGCTCATTAAGTGTTAACACTCACTACCAGACAACTATCCCCTGAAACAAATAATGGCACAAAAATAACAACCCCAACTGTTGCTATAGCTGTCTGTTCAAGACTGCTATATTCACCCAAATTAGAATAAGATAAAATATATTTTTATGTGATACATATTTGCCAGGAGCAAGTACGTTTACTTATCAAGATTTAACGTCATAACGAAATTCCAGTATAAATGGGTGGGGAGGTGTATAATCTGAATTACTTTCAGTCGCAAGTCTGGTTAGTGTGCTAATATTTGAGTTTCCACAGGAATGAAAACCATGTAGGGGGGATTTTTTACTATCTTGGCTAAAAGGATTGCAGACATCTGTTGCAATAAGAAATTCATTCGGAAAAGTTGTTCCGTTTGATTTTATAGTTTAGAATGAGAAAGGTCTTGGAGTTATTCGCAGTTTAACATCTTTCCAAAGCCAATTTGAAACCATTCTCAAAGAAGTCAGACTTTCCCTAGAATGTACGCAGTAGATAGATCCTGGCTACAAGCTTACCGCCACTGCTAAGTAACGCTGATGCTGTATCGGCATGGTAGACATGCAGTCCGGAAGAGAACGGGGAAACCCACCGGTTGAACATAGTAGGATGCAACCTGGTCATCTCTCGCACACCTTTAAGAAGGCCACTCTCGGTGGTTGGGAACTGCGACAACAGGTATATTACAACCGAGAACAAACCTCCAGCAAGTTGATCGTGTCAAGCTAATAAGTAAATCCACTCAGTGATGGAGTCTCGAGACTTGGTCTCGGGACTCGTCTTGAGACACATTTTTGCGAGTCTCGGAGGCTTCAGGTCTCGTCTAGGTTACGAAGGCTACAGGTCTCAGTCACAAGCCTGTTGCCTTTAGACTCTCAATACTGCAGCGATATGGCTTAGGAAAATTTATGTAATTCAACGTGTCTTCTCACTGCTGTATCTGCAGTTAAGAAACAATAAAAGCAGGTGAGTGAAATGCAAGAAAATCGAAAACATCTCAACTTCCAAATGGGGGTAACTTTTTTTAAATTTTAGAAGGTCTCATGCTCGGTCTCAAATTCAAATCTCGAATCTCTGTCTCGGACTTTTTAATGAAGTCTCGGTCTCTATCTCGAAGTTTTGACCAGGTCTCGGTCTTGAAGTTTAGGTCTCGATTGCATCTCTGCCACTTAATTCTATTGTAAGTTTAACATTTTTCAAGAACAGCAGACGTAAATCAAGTAATGTTTAACAAGTTGTACAGTACTGTCGCAATCAGAAGCAAACCTGTTTCAAGTGACCGAAGAGCCAGTGTTTTTCAGTCGCACCTGCCAGACGATCCAAAGTCTTCGCATTGTGGAGCTGCTTCGCGATTGGCAGCACTACATTTTTAATTAAGTACACGAATGAAACTAATAAGGCAATTTGGAAAGCCAAAAGTGGGCTTACAATGCCGTTTTTTGTGATGAAAGACAGTATTATCGACGTAAGAGTCATGATTTGTATCTGAAATTGTTACTTTTTCTCAACTTGTGTATTCATTGCACTGAAAGATATTGCGCAATTACATAGAACTCTTGATGCTCTTTTTTATTTGGAGTTCTGCCTAAAAAGTACTTTCTTGTTAGCCAGATTATGTGAAGTTCTTAAATAACCGCCCACAAGGCCTTCGGCATAAAACACAGATTTTGCTCATTTTTTGAAAGTATAGCTTCTTTACAAACAACGATACACAATATGTAATCGCGACGAAATACACTAGTTTGACTGGAATTTAAATTTCAAGTTTTCTTTAGTGCACATAAACTCAAAATAAAATTGTCAATGCGCACAAACGAAACTCAACTTCGCTTATTTTATTTCTTTTTGCTAACATGCTTTCTTTCTCATAATACTTAAATGCTAAAAATTGATTTGAACCCATTTCTGAAAATACAGCATAAATAAGTTTTACTTTGGAAGATAGTGATTTTGTGCAACGAAATTTTGACCTCACAATTGCATTCAGAAATTTATTCCGTCGACAGAAATTATTCGCCAGACAATGTCCATCCTCTTGGACACGTTGCGCATGGAAAACGTCCATAACAAATGCGACCCGGTAAGTTAAACTTTTCCCCAATTTTTCTCAATGCAAGTTTCGTTTCTCTATCGAAGAGTCATTAGGAATCAGAAAACACAAACTGAACTATTTCTCAAATTAATATGAACTTCCAGCGCTTCCTCATATAAAAATGCCACAAAAAAAGAAAAAAACAACAAAATCGATTGAAACTCAAGGCACAGAAGTACGCCAGGTGCAGTGTCTTGAAGATCAACAGTAGAAGACACATTTCTAAACATTTTTTTTTCTAAAAATCCTTAACTTTTAGACGAAAATGAGCCTAGTATTTACTAACTTTAAGCTAAGGCATCTAATTTTGTGTTTGATTTGTAATATTAACGTCACAATGTGCCCACTGATTTCCAATTTTTATCCGAACACACATCATGGATCACGGTTAAAACTGTAGCTGCCTTTAACTTATTCATTCCTAATTGAACTTCGAGAATTTATCTCCGGCTTGCCTCACTCACAACCCAAACTGTTTATAAGCTCAGCTTTCACTTGCAGATTCTAAGTCAGTGCTTCACAACCTTTTCAGACTTGCGGCACCCTACAGAAGGCAATATAATAAGCGGCACCCAGTGGGCTCTAAGTAGAGACCCCAATGCAATTTGCTTTAAGGTTTGATGACATTTTGAAAATAGTGTTTTTGATGATATATTGAAAAACGCGTTAGCTCGCGGCACCCCTGAGTATCGTAAATGGCACCTAGGGTGCTGCGGCATCCCTGTTGGGAACCACTGTTCTAAGTGCTTCATGGGACGTCCCGCAATCTCAGAAATGAAGTTCAACCACTGCAGATCTGAGAAGGTATGCTCATTCAACATGTCCTGGCACAGTTTCAGTATTAATACCAACACACCTGGTAAATATCACGTCACTTTTAAAAAAAAAGCACCGACGTCGGCTACACTTGGGCTGAGCTATTGTAGCAGGGTTAGCCTATTGCATCAGGTCACATCTAGCCTTATTATCTTGAATTTCTCTCTCAGTTTACCAACTCTCTTCTCCGTAGAGAAAATTTCTCGGCGATTTTCACAACGATACCTTTTAGACACCTCTACTTTTGATATAACCTCAGTTGCTGAGACTCAGTCGCTGCACTCTACCCTAGCCTACCATAAAACGTGCTTGCTTTAAAAATTCGCTCTTGAAGGCACAGAACTACGCCATGTGCAGTGTCTTGAAGCTCAGTTTTTATACAATTATTCGTAATAAACAAACTCATGAGTCATATCCATTGTTCGAACATCACGCTTGAAACAGTCGCTATATATTATATAGAGACCATGCTTGAAATCTAGGCTGTACCTACATCAATCACTTTTATGCTAACCAGTGTTGCCACCTAGCATATATATGGCAAACCATTAGGATTTCGTATATTTTCAAGTTTCTTATAAAAATGTTCGTTTGTCATGTGTAAGACTTTGGAATATTTCTGATTTATCTTGGAATTAACAGTTTGCATCATATCCACAACATCTCCAATAAGTGTTGCACAGCTTGCTGTTGATATGTCCCTAAGAAATGATGAACTACAGTAGATGCATTGCTGATACTTGAGCAATAAACTACGCTTCTTTCAGATCAGTTACCACCTTGAGCATAACATGTTCACGCCCGCGCATGAGCTGTACGTCATTGGTCTTCAGAAACCTATTGGTTGGTTAGTGCGGTTGTGGAGCGAAAATGGAAGTTTGATGTTTTTGGTGTGAGTTGGTTTTGTTGCTGAGAATGTAAAAGCAATTTTCGGTAACATGATATTTGATTGGTTTTTGTGTTTGAAACCTGTGCTATCGGTATTGTTAAGGCATGAAATAATTGTCATAATCATATTCATTTAGCCTGCAGTATTTTAATGTTTGAACCAAACACGAAGTCCATAGTGCACAAGCACACACTGTCTGCACAACGCAGACTGATAATTAATAACAGGCACAGAGCGTATTGTAACGGCGTTGGGTCTAGCTAAGACCACAGAATTACAGACACTTTCTCAGCACAGTTGTTCGCTAACTCGAAGCACTTGGTACAATACTACATTCAGAGTAGAAAATGGCATGTAAAGAATTAGAGTCCAACTCTGGGCAAGCTCGGTTAAGTACCTATGCGTTGTGGCCTGCGCACGTCCTCAAACTAACATTGTAACGTACGAGCTCTCAGTCGCAAAGTAAAATGCGGTTGTGGTGTTCAAAGAATAAGGACGAATATAACAGCGACGTGCGGTGAGGTCCGCGGCTGGGGAGGCACTTTCTCTTCCAAAGTCAAATTTGCGAGTGTATGAATTGAATGGAGTAGCATAAATTCACCACTCAAGTGGTTGCTTGCAGATTGACTGTTGGTTTTGCTTTCTATTCCGTATCATAATCTTTACACACACACAGGCACAGAGGTGATTCTAGATTTGAAAAAAGGTAAAATATAGGAGGGCCAATCTGAAGTGACTTGTCAACTACTTGTTCAACGGCTTTATTAAAAAGTTGATAGTCTTATAACTTATGCACATGTCTACAATGCATACAGTGATCCAATTGAGAATGCTGATCATCAGTATGGTTGGCAGCTGCAGAAAGCTTCAATGAAATATGTAAATTACCTTAGCATTGTGAACGCTAGTATCTAGTCTCCGCTGTTCGTTCAAAGCCAAATCTGTCCTTGTACTTCCAAATATGTTTAAAGCAATTTGGTTGGAATGTGATTTCTTGACCTCTCATGTCTGTTGAGGCTTCCTGGCAGATTTTTCATGTCACAAAATCCTGTTGTAATCCACACATTTTCGTCGCAATTTTCCACAACGCGGCTTGTGGATCAAGCCAATGATGCCGTTTCAGTACCATGGAATTGTCTATGTCGTAACAATGGAACTTTTCATAGGCACAGGTATTGGTTGCCTCCCTTCACCGCTTTAACACTGTTGCTGTATGTCTGGTCAGCTGCTGATTCGGCATAGCGCTGCGCATATTCAGCACATTACTCAACGTGAAGTAAGTGCAAGACTATGGAATGCGAGGAAGTATGTGTACAAATATTACACTCGTGGCAATGTACAAACTGCATGGAGATTAGCTGCATTTTCCGCGCTCAGCAGCTCACTTTGTAAAGCANTTCGCGAAGCGAAAGCCAACCGGAGAGGAGGCACAAGCTGTCGGTGCCTCCCTTGCCGCTTTATCATTGCAGGGCTATCAGATCAGTCGTGGAATGGGCATAGCGCTGCATATTCAATTCGTTAACCAACGTAAACTACATGATCTAGACTAGAGTGTAGAATGCAAGTACATATATTCAAAGTGTATACAAACATTACACTGTGGGTGACATGAAGGTTACAGAGAGATTAANTGCACGGCACGCGCTCACCAACACAGTTTTTGACAGACTGCTCAATGCGAAAGCCACCAGGCAAGAGGAGGCACAAGCAGTCGCTGCCTCCCTTCGTGACTTTCGCCTGACTTGAAGAAGAAACACGCATATTCAGATGATTTGAATGTGAAAATGATTGGAATCACAGAGTAATTGCATCTTTTCACGATGAAAGGACAAATGTTTATTCAATTTGTTATTTTGTATCCCTTATTTTTTTAACATTTTAAGACTATTGTACTAGGGGAGACACTGCTTCCCGTGACGGCACGTCACTGGAATATGAACAATCTGACTGCATCAAAGCGTGCAACATTAGGCCAGGGTTGCCAACCCGCTTCACCAAAAGAAGTCGGACCTTGACCAAAAAAGCCAAAAACGCCAGATAGCAGTCTTAAGGCACATATACATAAAACATGCACAACCAAACGCAAAATGGATATTAAAACTCGTCAGAAACATCGATATAATACAGTTCCAATCTTTAGAGGCATTTTCTTTCCACGTAATTACACTGTCGTATTTTGTTTCCTGTTAAATGCATCGAACATTTTTAGGACAACAGTAAAATCCTTGAAATATTCTGTGCACCATGCATGATCATAGACTCTCGTCATAAGAGAATTGTAATGAATATGCACCTCAGACCATGTTTTGCCATAGCCAAGCCTTTCCGACTGAAAAAAAGCCACATTTCGTCAGGCTTCTTTTGATTTAAAAAAAAGCCAAGTGCGTTAAAAAAGTCAGATTTGCAAAATCTGGTTTCAGAAAAGTCGAATTGGCAACCCTGCCAAGGGTACGTTGTTACACTTTTGCATCGTTCAAGAAACAGGTACACGTATTTTCTCAATAAGGACTCAAATGTAGGAATGTTACATTGAACCTGATGACTACTGACACTCGCTCGCCACGGCAGGTGGTATAGAGGCTTGCAACGAAAATTATAGGCCACACGCAATCCCTACATGCATGTCTTCCTGAAATCACACCGTTTGTTCAGCCACGCACTATTTTGTTTTTTCAGTATTTTGAACGTTCAGATACGTATTATTTTGTTTCTTTCTGTAGGTCTGCTTGTTTGTCAGTTTGCTGAGGTCAGGCCGCTTGACAGAGTAAATGCGTGCTACCAATAGCCTACCCACATTTATGTTTAAACCACTTGACTTCACTTGTGCCTGCACTGTAGGCTTCAAAAACAGATTTGGGGGCCAAATGTCTTAAACAGAGATAAGTAAAGAAAGTGCCAACTTGATAAAATAAATGTCTAGTCTGGCGATGGTAAACGATCAGAGTGAGATGGCATCGTCGTCGATTGCGCTGTGCTGTGCAACAGTCATTGGACTCTTTCGTCTCAATACCCTTGTCAGAAAAAATCGTCTTGTGACTGGCTTGCCTCAACTGTAAAATACGCTTTGTGTGAGTTGTTAGCACAGGAAGTCTGAGTTGTACTCAAAATGTTGTCTAAGTGGTGCTCGTCAAATTACGCATAAGGCAACAGCGAGGAATAGGCCTAAATCAAACTGCTCGCCAAACAACTTTCAGTTAGTCTTGCAATCAAAACCTTCCAAGCTTTCGGCCATATCCCTCGTTTATTTTCCATCTTTAAATGTTTCAAAGTTTCAATGATATGTTCGTTTACATTGTACCAAACAGAACAACGTAAAATCGTACAAGGCATGGGTTCTACGCTGATGGGGTGACCGGTGGTTTAGAAAAAGTTGCAGCAAAGTTTTACGACTGCTACAATCAGCAAACTTCATCCTCTGGAAAATAATTCTCCCTCTAAGCAGATGAATCAGTTCTTTCAAGTTGTTAACTTTCCCAAGCTTTCGCACTTACACGCTCGCTGCAGCCTGCGGCAGAAGGCGTCTGCTGGTTGCCGAGATTTGATGCGTTTGCTGTTTATGAGCCGCATATCAGTAATACTTTTGCGGTCACTCATTTCAAGGCGTGCGAAGATCAGGCTATCAAACAGTGCGGTTAAGTTTTTAACAGGCTGGATATTCAGTCCAGTTGAAAGGCCGCGTAGCTGCAGCAACAACCACAGTGGGTCACGCATTTACTTAAGAGTTACGCTTTGCCAACTTCTGTAGCCTACCTACGCATAAGCGTGGGCGTTGCTTAAGTGTTGCCTGCAAATCTTGGGCACCTCTGCCTGGCTACTTGACTAGGTACAGGTTTGTTATGTAGCTGGTAATAGATGTTTTGTGAAATTTTACGCAGTTGTGAATCCCTAAAATTAGCTGGCAGTAGCCTGTAACTGAGCAATTCCTCGATCTGGACCCGACGCTGAAGGCGAAATGGGATGCATGGTTCAACCAACCTGTTAAAAATTGTTTCTCATGAAACTATCAAAACCTGAAAAAAGAAAAAAATAGTGCTGCAGATGTCCCATTTTCGTGAAGTCTGATCGTTTCCGAAAAACATTTTATCTTGAAAGTTGCTTTTCAGAGAGTATCTGCATATCATTGCAGAAAAATGAATGTGAGAATTAATTTTTTTGTAGGATTTAAATTTCATTGTTCCACAGAAATACCTTCTCTTCCTCAAAGGTTTCTTCTGACGCCTATAGGTGTCACAAGCAGATCCATCACCATTAACCTGGCTTTCCATAAAAATTTAGATCCGAAGCCCAATTATAAAAATGGGGTATTTTAAAGTTTTCATACATTTTCGGGAGCAGGAATTAAATGCTATTCACGTATTCGTTATTTACTGTACACCTTGAATCGAAGGTTGCTGTTTTTCTGAAACTGTGTCTGTTGAAATGGACAGAAAATGCCAAAATTGAAGTTTTTATTTGTTTTATTCCAGAATTCCAGCTCAACTTCTTGGACGAGAAAAGGGTTTTCATGAAAGATGAAAGCATGATGCAACTTTCAAAACTTTATGTTCACACCCCAAGTAAAACGACGTTGCTGGTCGTAAGTAGTTTGTTCGGCAGGCTACTGACGGAATGAGCATATCATTTGCTGCCTTTCTTCAACTCAACCTATTTTCCTTTGTTCCCAGGAGCCAAAGTTTCAAGTAAGTGTGAATTTTGAAAGATATCGGCACAGTGGGCACATCACTGCATGGCGGGAATAGGAAAAGGGTCGCGTTCAATGAAGTTATTTCACAGTTAATTTACTACGACACTATAATCACGAAATTGAACTATCTGATAACTTATCGCCTCGCAAAAAAATGTTCACTCGCTTATCGCTGCTTCAGCAAATTTGGGAGTGATTTTCGCAATGCGCAAATTCTATGTTGCTCTCCAAAAAGTGATGATTCAATATTCAATCAAAACAATTCAATATTGAATCAAATCTTGAATAAACCGTGACTCAAATCTGAAATACTCAAGTTTGATTCACGGTTACTCATTGAATCGATTCAATCGCAGGTTTACTCAAGTTTTATTCAGATAAACATCTAATCAACAGTGATTAAATACACCCATTCAGTGCTCTTTGATTCAATACCTTTTTATGGTTTATCTGAAGCGAAGCTATCGCTTCGGAATGCGTAGATTGCCAGACGTCTCGCTGACTGCACATTGGCATGCAATTATCAGAAAGACCAACGACTGAAGTTTTTCACCAAACTGCTCCTTTGTCACATTCTCTCAAGTTTTTAAAACGTCATGTAATTAATGGGCACAATCGCAAGCACCTGCACAGCACGAATTGGATATGCTGGACTGTTCTTGCTGCACTGACGACCGTTATCAATCGTATAAATACTTGGTTAACTCAATCAACCGAACACGGTCTATTCGTAATAGACCTAACATTTTAAACCGTGAAAGTTTTAAGCTAGCCTAAACTAGATCCTAACTTCCTTGCAAAGCACTTAACAATCGGAGATATTTTTACTAAAGCAATGAAGTCACTTGCCCATGCCTAGCCTACAACAGGCCTACCAGTTGTCAATGTCAATGCCCAAATAGTTTAGTCTAGGCCAGGGGTGGGCAATTAGCGGCCCGCGGGCCAAATGTGGCCCACCACAACGTTTTCAATGCCCCCCCAGAAACACTCAGGAAAATCTTCAAATCTGAAATATCCTC